>WLWD01002331.1_pt1 | contig 24433 bp, 12 predicted proteins | sample 6712731 | NCBI WGS metagenome assembly WLWD01 (sample SAMN12718690, study PRJNA576275) | sponge metagenome | isolation source: marine sponge | host: Mycale hentscheli | place: New Zealand: South Island, Marlborough, Capsize Point | collected 2014-11-01 | reverse complement strand
CGAAGGTAAGTCTGTAGGTGCATGTCCAGTCGTGTCAAAGCATTGTGTGTTACAACCATAACTTAGCTAAAGAATATCACAAAGAAAACGTTTAAATAACGTGTATTGTTTTGTTGTTTTTTCCTTCAATTCAAGCAGTTGCAGAGAGTTAGTTGTTACTATGGCACTGAAATCCCTTTACCCTGTATGCTAAATTTAAAAACTGGACCTTATTTTCAGTAGCTTCAGTGTTAGAAGTCAAAATCATTCATATAAAAATAGCATAGTCTTTAGGCTCGCTCGCCATTTGTGCTCAAGCACATCACTAGTAGTTATTAACCCCTCTGTTGTACGCGGAATCGAGTATTCGGCGTTACGTGGACCTACCTAATAACGGGTACCCGATTTCGAGTATTTGACCGATAATCGGTTAGCTCTATCCAGACTTGCTGACTGTGCATGACTGTGCAGCTCTCTGTTGTGGTGGTTTTCAGGTGTGTGGCTAACTTATGTAACAATTCCTGGAAAAAGTTATGTGGGCTTATGTAAGAATTCCGGGAAATCCTATTGCAAGTAAGTAAACCGGGCGGGATCCGGGAAAGGCTAAAAAAACCGGGATAATCCCACAACTATGGTGATCATAGAGAGAAGTAGTTCTGAATCAGTACTATAAACTTTGTAGTGGTCAATAAACAGACGCAGTATACATTTTGATAAAATCATAGGTATAGGTCGTAGTTTACTGCATTATCGTACAGGCCGCCATTGCACACACATGCACACACACACACACACACTCATCCTACACATCACACACACACACTACACGCGCACATCATACACACATCACATACACACATACTATTCTTCCTTCCTGTGACAAAATTTCCACCAAAAGAAGCCCTGGAGTTTGAACCTTCATTTAAGTGGCGCAGCTCTTCGCACAAGTAGATAAATCCCGGAGATATGTGGACTCTCTCGAAGTCTGTCGACAACCAGTACCTGTTATGAATTTACTTCACTAACCAAGTTTTTTTTTTTTAGTACAACAGAATTGGTATCAATTCAGAACTAATCATAACCATATTTGCTATTTTGTGGTATTATCACATTATTGGCGAGCGAGCGTAGCGAGCGAGACAGTATTAGGGGTGGATAATGCAAAATCGGGTATATGTTATATGTATTATATGTATATATTATGTATGTATGTATGGATTGTACGTATGCCCTTTAAAAGCGCGCGCGGGGAACTTTTTTCTCCAAAAACACGGCTTTTTGGGCTTGACCCCACTTTATTCTGAAACTACAGCATTAAGCAAGCCTTACTTTATACTTAAGCGCAGAAGTGAAAGAAATTCCCGCAAAAACGCTTGCTTTTCAAGAAACAAAAAATAAATAATAATAAATAAAAATTCCCGATTTTCGATTGTGTTACCCCTGTAAGTGTCTCGCTCGCTACGCTCGCACGGTAATAATAATAGTGTAGTTTAAGGCTCGCTCGCCATTTGTGCTCAAGCACACCACTAGTATATTTGTATATATGTATGGACGTACGTAAGGCATTTTTGTACTTTGACCCTCGCGTTTTTTGGTTAGTTCGGTTGTCGACCCCGTCCCAAATTGCACTAAACAGAATCCTCTGGTTTATCGATCAGTACCCGTATCACCCTAGAAATTGAATTGTTTACCGTTTTGAATTCTTTTGCGGGTGCAGTTAAAACTTGACAACTTAAGGGACTTCCATTTCTATTCGAGTTAGTGGCGGTGGTAAGTCAATGTGCTCTTTGTCATGGTTATAAGCCGTGCGCAACAGTATTTACTTGAAAATACATTGTCCACTAGACTACTGCGAAGGTAAGTCTGTGTAGGTGCATGTCCAGTTGTGTCAAAGCATTGTGTGTTACAACCACTACTTAGCTAAAGAATATCACAAAGAAAACTTTTAAATAACGTGTATTGTTTTGTTGTTGTTGTTTTTTCCTTCCAAGCAGTTGCAGAGAGTTGTTACTATGGCACTGAAATCCCTTTACCCTATATGCTAAATTTAAAAACTGGACCTTATTTTCAGTAGCTTCAGTGTTAGAAGTCAAAATCATTCATATAAAAATAGTATAGTCTTTAGGCTCGCTCGCCATTTGTGCTCAAGCACATCACTAGTTATTATAATTTATAATATGAAAAAAATCATTGTAATCATGTGGACTAATAATGCTCTTGACCTTGATCTTCCAAAAAACTTCCTGGCAGTGTTTAGTACCCACTCCTTCCTAGCAAAAGACAAACAAACAAAAAAATAATAGCAGGTATTACATAACTCAGTATTACTATTTGGGTGTTTTTGTGAATGTCTGTACGCTATACCAGTTGATAAATTTAATTTTCCATGATGTCCGAATACTGTGCCGGTTGATAATAGAACCGGAATGTAAGAGTTACAGGTGACTTGCTCTATATAACACTATTTTGTTTGTTTGTTTGTTTTTGTTTGTTGCTGTTACTGTTTATTTGTTGTGTGTGTAGTGTACTTTGTCATTACTTCAAGTTTATATTGTTGCATGTGTGCTGTTCTTCATAAAAAAAGTTTTTTCCACTTTGACAAAAGATCAGCTTACTTCTGATTAATAAATTGTTTGTTTGTTTGTTTGTTTTTTCATGTTTTTTTTTTTTCTTTTTTTTTTTTTTCCCCTTTGTCTTTTGCTCTTCTATTTTCTGTTTAAAAGTATTGTAGCAAATGATAATTAGTAGTGTTTATATTGCTTTAATCTCCTATTGTTTTTGCTAATTTTTGTGCTCTCAACTTTTCCTTAGCTATCTCGTGGTGATTATACCGTGGTGATTATACCGGTATGATTTGTCAGAATTGAAGTTGTGTGTGGTGGAATGATTGTGATAGTTGAGTTTCTTTGTTAGTTGATTGGCACTTTACAAAGTTATCTCGCCCAATATACTTCATGCAAGTGTAATTTACACAGAAAAACATTTTTAATTTTTAATGTGTTGTTGTTTACCAGTTCATTTCTTTTAATGGGTATTGTTTACAGCCAATTTTTTGTAATTTTTTTTTATTATCCTCAGAAACCGATTGGCTCATTATGGCCAGAAGGTGAGAAGTGGGGCTTTGATGAGGACTGCAGCTAGCGTAATTCCTTGATTATCGTCCGCCACCGATTATCGCCCACGGAAAAAATGTAACGGAACTCCGGTTACGGGACTGAAATGTAACGGAATTCCGATTATTTTGCTGTGTCGGCAAAGTAACGCCATTTTTCGCTACAATTTGTTAGCAGCATTTTTCACTTATTACAGCTATGCCAAACAAAAAGAAGAGAGGTTTTCGTCGGGCAAAGTCAAAAGAATCATTGAAAAAGTCTCCGGGAGAAAATTCAGGACGCTCCTCCGCTCCTCATATGCAGTACAGTGAAGAACAAATGCTGGGAGCTATAGAATCTGTTAACAAAGGTGGTATGTCTAGAACTGCTGCAGCAGAACAGCATGGTGTGCCTTTGTCTACTTTGAAGGATAGGTTCAATGGCCGTGTGGTTCATGGAACGAGACCTGGTCCCAGATCTTACTTATCAAAAGATGAAGAAGGAGAGCTCTCTGACTTTCTACTGGAATGTGCAAACATTGGATATGGAAAAACAAGAAGGGATGTTAAATGTATTGTGGAGTCTTACCTTCAAGCCAGAAAAAACAAACCTGATGATTTCAATCTTAGCAATGGGTGGTGGACAAATTTCCTCAAGAGAAATCCTCAACTTCGTCTTCGGGCAGGAGATGCGACAGCGAATGTTCGTATGGATGCCTTGACCAGGAGCAATTTAGATTACTATTTTGGTTTATTAAAGAATGAATTTGAGAAGTACAATTTTTATGGACACCCAGAAGCAATTTATAACATGGATGAGACAGGTATGCCTCTAGAACCACGACCACCGAAAGTAATAGCAAAAAAGGGACAGAAGAAGGTACGGTACAGAACTTCTGGAACCAAAGCTCAAGTAACAGTAGTTGGATGTGGTAGTGCAACCGGTCAGATATTGCCACCATTTATAATTTTTGCAGCAAAGCAGATTAATCCCCAGTGGTGCACTGATGAAGTCTCTGGCACTCGTTATGCAGTGAGTGATAATGGGTGGATTGACCAAGAGCTATTCCAGTTTTGGTTGGACGAGCACTTTCTTTCAAACGTTACACCACATCGTCCTATCCTACTGTTATTTGATGGTCATAGTTCCCATTTTAAACCAACTTCCATTGAGTATGCAAAGAAAAAAGGTGTCGTCATTTTTTGTCTCCCTCCGCACACCACCCATGAATGTCAACCTCTGGATGTGAGTCTGTTTGGTTCATTGAAGGCAAGATGGAGAAATGAGTGCCACAAATTCTATCGCAAAAACCCTGGTCTCGTTATAAATAAGTTCAACTTCTGCTCAATATTTAAAAAAGCATGGCTGTTAGCTGTACTTCCTGCTAATTTGTGTAGTGGATTCAAGAAGACAGGAGTATTTCCCTTTAACCCTAATGCTATTCAACCCACTAGTAAGTCTTTGTTAAGCATAAAAAACTGTTGTAATTATTATATCATTATTATTATTTTATTGGTTATTATTATTGACATTATTAGCTATTATTATTATTATTATTATTATTTTATTGTTTTATTATTATTATTATTGTAACATTATTAGCTATTATTAATATTTCATTATTATTATTACTATTATTATTATTATTATTTTATTGTATTTTATTATTATTATTGTAACATTATTAGCTATTATTATTATTTCATTATTATTATTGTTATTATTAGGTGTTTGTAACACCTATTGTTGATCCTTCAGCTATGTGTGTGCATATATGTTTGTGTGTGCATATATTTGTCGTACAGGTAATAACATTCCAGAAGAAGAAGAAGAAGCTTCTAATGCACTTCAAGCAGATAATCCTGATGATGCTGAGCTTGATTCTGATTTGGAGATGTCCAGTGTTTTGGAGTCTGGGGCGAACGAGTCAATTATCGACATTGCATTGAACAATGAAGTGAGTATTTCTGTGGAGGAGGAGTTGAAGTTTGCACAGTGGTTTGAAGAACAATATGACTTACCAAATTCGAGGTATGACTCTTGGTTGAAGATCAATCATTCAAATGCATGTGTTACAGAAGTTCCGGATAGTGTGCCTGGAACCCCAATTCTTTTTTCTGAGTCTGATTCAAGTGACAGATCTTTATGTGCTTCTCCAGTAAACTATCTGGTGGTATCTTCAAGTCCTCCAGTGCCGTCTACATTGTCCTCCACTTATTCTGGTCCTCCTTCATCTTCCAGTCCTCCAGTGTCGTCTACAGTGATCTCCACTTCTTCTGGTCCTCCTTCATCTTCCAGTCCTCCAGTGTCGTCTACAGTGATCTCCACTTCTTCTGGTCCTCCTTCATCTTCCAGTCCTCCAGTGTTGTCTACAGTGATCTCCACTTCTTCTGGTCCTCCTTCATTTTCCAATCCTCCAGTGTCGTATACAGTGATCTCCACTTCTTCTAGTCCTCCTTCATTTGCCAGTCCTCAAGTGAATTCTACAGTGACCTCCACTGTAATTTCTTCCTGTTGGCCTCAGACCACATCTTTTTCTAGTTTTCCAGTAACCTCTACCTACTGCTCACCTCCTTCAGTGACTTCACCTTCATCCTGTAGTTCTCAAGCAAACACTTCCAGAGTTTCGGGAATTTCTCCAAACACTTCCTCTCACGGCAGCACTTCCTGTAATTTGCTCGGGCGTACTTCACCATTGTCAAGTTTTCTTACACTTCCCACTTCATCTGGGTCAAGCAAACTAAAGAAAACAGGAAAAGCTAGAGTCCTCACTAGTGATGAATGCTTAAAGATATTGAAAGAGAAGGAAAGGAAAAAACAAGAAGAAGCTGAAAACAAAGAGAAACGACGCCTGGAAAATTTGGAAAAGAAAAGATTAAAAGAAGTGGAAAAGAAAAGGAAAAGTGAAGAATTGGCAAATAAGCGGGCCGAAAGAAAAGCAGTAAAAGAAGCTAAAGAGATGGAGAAAGCAGCGAAGAAAGCATCAAAGGAAAAGGCCAAAAGTGCAACAGACACAGTTGCTACAAGGTGTTCAGTGATGGTAGAAAATGAAGACACTAGAAGAGGATCAAAGAGGCAGGCACAAGACATAGTCAGTTCTAGAAGGACTAAGAAGTACAAGATTGATTCTACAGTTTTTTCAGACATTTGTTGTGTCTGTCTTGGAAATTATGATGACGACGCTGGTACAGATCGCCAATGGCTTCAATGTAAGTGTGACAGGTGGATACATGAAGACTGCATTGATTATGAAGATTCTAGTTCGAGTGATCGTCTTTGTCCGTTGTGCTAAATAGAATTATAACATTTTCTTGTCTCATTTCTTCACCAAATTTTTCTCTTGTGCTAATACAAAATTCAATTCCATAATAACTCATTTTTTCACATTTTCTTATGTCAAAGTCTTCTTGATATGTACCATATAAAAAATACCTTAAAATAACTTTTTTTTTGCACACGTAAGAAAATCGTGAAATATTTATGGTAAAGGGTATTCAGCCTGATTTATACGTTCATTGGGACCTCCTAGCATAGTTTTTCTTCGTGACGACTCTGTAACAAAGAGAGTTGGAGAGGCCGATAATGCCGGTGTCACGGAAATGGGGACCCCACAAATCGGGGACCCCCGTCCCCATAGTTGGCGGAAATATGGGGACCCCCGTCCCCATAGTTCCTGGAAATATGGGGACCCCTATATGCGCTGGAAATATGGGGACCCCTTTGTAAATATAGGGACCCCTATATGCGAGAGTGAAAATCCTGTGTCAATATTTCATTCATTAATAGGCTGCTTGATCTTTAATAGAAAGTGTGTATTTTGTCAGTTATTGTACTAACATAAATCTAATTCACTTTAGTAAATAAAACATAATTAGAGCTAGAAATATAATGTAGATGTTTGCTGCATTGTTGATACAAACAATGAAAAAAATTTAGATTTCTTGATGTTGTTTTTTCATATCTAACTAATCTGTAAAACATTTTAATGTATGGATTTAGTTGGTTGAAACAATCTCTAATAAAGTTTGCTTTGCTTTTCATTGTCACTCTTTGCTAAACCTATCAGCGCAATTTACCCTGTGCATACTGTATATAGATAGACAGTAGTAAAGTTAGAAGGGGGTCTATCATTTGTAACAAACTATTAGATGACAAAATGTTATTTGATTTAAACACTCAAAGGATTAGCTATATAAGTCCAAAATTTTGGTGCTGTGCCCACACAGCCTGTTTGGTAAGGGGGACTAGGGCTCTCTGAGACTCCACATTCAGCGACCTAAGAACAAAGTTATATTGTATCTGCATAATGTGAAAAAGGTATTAATAGATAGTAATGTGTTTTACTTTATTCAGCACAAACTGACAAATCAACGTAATTATAGAAAACGGCAGTGATATGATGCATTATTCGTTGTTGCTGTCGTAGTATTTGTATGTTTATGAACAGAAAGAACAGATCCAGTTAATTTCTTCAACGCGATCGGGAATTTTGATACAACTGTCGTGATACCATTCCAGGTAATTGTCGCACTGAGCCATCTTCCCACTTTCTGGTTTTCTGCACGTACAGTATATAGGAACTAGTGGTGTGCTTGAGCACAAATGGCGAGCGAGCCTTGAACTACACTATTGTTAAATGATTGATTTTAACAACTAACACTCAAGCTACTAAAATAAAGTCGAGTTTTTTAATTACGTATGTGGTAAAGGGGTTTCAATGCCATAGTAACCGCTCCCCTCAACTGTTTGAATTGAAAAAGAAGCAACAAAATCAAGTCACGTTATTTAAAATTTTATTTGTGATATTTTTAATAGTAGTTGTAATGCACAATACTTTCACACAACTGAACATGCCTACGCAAGACTTACCTTCGTGATTCGTCTAGAGGACAATGCATTTTCAAGTAAACACTGTTGAGTAGGGCTTATAACTGTGACAAATAGCGTATTAACTTACCACCGCCACTAACTCGAATAGAAATGGAGCTCCCATAAGTTATTGAGTTTTAACTGCACCCGCAAAACAATTCAAAGCCGTAAACAATTCAATTTCTAAGGCGATACGGGTAATGGTCGCTAGACCGGAGGATTCTGTTTAGTGAAGACTGGGACGAGGTCGAACGCGGAGCGAACACAAAAATACGGAGGGTCGAAGTACAAAATGACATACATACGTCCAAACATATATATAAATAAATAAATAAACAAACATCCCCGATTTTCGATTGTGTTACCCCTGTAAGTGTCTCGCTCGCTACGCTCGCTCGCCAATAATTTCTGGTGAAGTCTGCTTTGCTTTTTGTTGTGAACGAGAGCTGGGAAAAAGTGATAGGTTATTGTTCTGGATGCAGTCGTAAAGGTGCTTGCGTAGCTTTGACTGGTCATAGTTCACTTTTGATGGAGATAAACCTGTGCACAAAGTAGTTGCATAAGCAATCGAAAATAAGCCACAGTCATTGCCACCTTTCTGCTTCTGAATATTGGGAAAGTTGAGAATAATCTGTCTTGCAGGTGAACACAGAATTGCACATATTTCATTTACAGTTTTGGTGTCCGTTGCAGAGTAAGGCATACTGTCAAAAACATTGACATGGTTCTCTTGGCATCCAATATTTGAGATAGTAATCCAATGGCTTTGCCTAGTGTGCAAGATTTGCACAAATTTCCCCCTTTCCGACTTAAAAGAATCTGTGAGTCCAAGAGTTGTCATTTGTAATCCACAAACTGTTGGGTAGGATTGCTGGAGCAACACTTGAGCACAATTGATTAAAGCATCCGACAACCAATCACCTCTCAGTAGAGCTTGGAGATCAGATGTGAATAAGCCATATTCTTTTCTCCAATATAGTTGTTGTTCGCCATACTTTTCTGGAGAAGTAGATGTTAAGTTAATGGTTAGGGCTGCAGCAAATAAGGGAATGTTATTTTACATTTTTTATTATGAAATTACCGTACCAGTTTGATGCTTTTTCTTGAGATTTTCATACATAATCCAATTCAAAGAATCTATTTATCATATAGTTATGAATCATAGAGAAATATTCATGTATACGTCTATACACACATCATCCATATATATATAGTACACTTTAAAATATTATAAATTATCAAAATTCAGTCAGAAATATTGGCATCAGTGCTGCGGGCATGAGTTTAATGTTTAGATCAGATGATGTGACATTTTTTTTATTCCCAGTAATAGGTATATATATATATATACATGCATGTATGCATGCATATGTATTTACATATACACATATATATACATACATGCATACATACATACATACGTAAACATTTGCATGTATGCAAGCATATGTATTTACATATACACATATATATACATACATACGTAAATATTTGCATAGTATATTCATATAGATATATGTATATGTAATGTGTATAGAAATAATATATGCATTACCTTTTCTAGTAGAAGTATCATTTTGTTCAGTTTCTTTTATTGGTGGCATAAACATGACAGTCTGGGCTTGTCAATACAAAGAATAGCATACAAACAATAAACATGAAATACAAATATTATAAATGATGATTAGGTGGAATAATATAACTAAAGCCTAACATTGCACTCAAAAATATTTGTTACAACAAACAAGTGGATTATAAAGCTTGAATTTTTCAAGCTATTTTGTCAACTAGGTTTATTTGCTGAATAAGTTTACTATGTATTGACTAAGGTCACATGCTTTAAAACAATACTCATCTATTTTTACCAATTTTTATGACCATCCAACATCTCACCCCAATCTGAGATGAATGGCTGCATTATTGCTCATAATCAATATCCAAGGACATTAAAAAAAAAAACTATTTATAATTTACAAAGCTAAGTTGGACACTTGGCCATGCATCTCATTTCAAATGGTCTGGCTACAGGTCTCACTCTATTTTCTTTAGTTCATGTCGTATGTTATCTTGTAGTTAGCTACCTGTTCTTGAGTGAGATCAAATGAGCTACAAATAACAAGAAGCAAAACGTTAGGTAGCATAACATCCAGAACATAGGAGACAAGCTGAAATTAAATTATTCAATATGTAAACGATTGTAAAATTTTCATCATAATAATATTATGCATACCTCAAGTGTATGATCCTTATGAATGTATTTAGAGTACAAAAACTCTAAGATGTCACTAAATTGTGCACTAGATATACAACTGATATTATTCGTCAGATTCTGCATCTTCTCTATATTATTATATCAGAAAGTTCAATTAATTACTTTTAAATTAAATGGTTCTCACTCACTTCTTTTACCACATCCAAGTTTAGAAAACTCCATCAAGCTTATGCAGCCATTCACCTATTACATTTTAAATACTATGAGGAAAACTGAATTTGCCATGACATTTTTCTTTGCTAACCTTTCCATTCACAAATTCATCCAATGAAAGATTCAAGGAGGATAGTTTGGAGATAAAGTGATCTGAGTCATAATTCTTTATTTCAGTAACAGCTTTTTCTAACTGACTCTGCTTAGTTAGCTCTGTGTCCTGTATAGAATTTATTGAACTTCCATCCTGACAAGCATCATTTTCTACATCATCCTGTTCATGCTGAGAGAGTTGTTGGATATTATCGAACTATAGTATGTAAATTAAAAAATGTATTAGCACTACATATCAGCGCAAATGCAGTAAACAAGGTTGTAAAAATTACAATTTTCGAGGTATAGTTGTACAATTACCTTAGCTTTCTTTGTGTCTGTTTCATTTCTAGAACAATCGATTTCCCCACGCTTTCGGCAGACTTTCAGTCTCTTAATATTGATCTTATTTTTAAGAATTTTTCCATCATCATTTTTTAATCTGTATAATCCTTTTCCTAAATTTTCTGATATAGTATAGTTGCCACGAAATAATTCTTGTAATTTTCCACCTTTTCTTCCCTTTTGGGCGGAATTTTCAAGTAAAACACTAGTACCTACTGAAAGCTCTTCAGTAACATGCTTCCTGTCACATGTCTCCTTCTGTTGAATTTGGGAATCTTTGATTTTTTCTGTTGCTTTTTTAAAAACAGATTCACGATATACTAGTAACTCATTGACCAATTCATCACAATTTTTTCCTGATGTATGAATGGGAGGGGAAATCTCAGAATCAATTGGAAGCCTCATTTCTTTTTGAAATAATAAATAATACGGTGAATATCCAGTAGAACTTTGAAAAGATGCTCGATATCCCATAAGAACTGTGTTTATTTTCAGATCCCAATCATTTTGGTCTTCATTAATGAGTTTAGCCAAATATCTTGTAAGTGTTTGGTTGAATCTTTCAGTGAGTCCATTGGTCTACAACATTCAAGCACACTAATGTAAATTTCATAAACTATTATAACTTACTTGTGGGTGGTATGCACTTGTAACATGATGATTAGTATTTGTCATATTATAGAGAGCAGATGAGAGCTCATTAACAAATTCCCTTCCCTGATCAGTGATTACGACTTCAGGACAGCCAAATCTACAAATGCACTATTATGTACCAAAATAATTAGTTAAGATCATAAATAATAGAATTTACAATTTGCCTTGACTACACAATGCTTAATAAACGTTTCACATTCACTCTTGATGCAATTAGATATATAGCATGTTATCTCGGGCGGTGTCTCTCATGCAAGCTGCATTAATGTAGCACTTCTGACTTTCCTTGATTCATTTCCTTTCAAATAAATAGTCCAATATAAAACACAAAAACAACTTATCAAAGTCTGTTTCAGTAATGGCCATATAATCTTTGAAATTTTCTTGTTTAAAGATTGCCAAGCTATGCAAGGCAGAAGACCTGCATGTGTATAGACTGTATCAGAGATATATCAATTTCAATAGCATAAATTCTTGGCCTTGTGGGCCTTCCAGTGCAAGTGATGTGAATGACAGTAGAGGAGGTAGTGAATATATACACACATTACAGTACAGGAAATATAGATGAAAGAGTCCAAAGTGTGAAAATTAAAATTGATAGGTGTTGATAGACTGTGTATAGTTGAGGGAACCACCTGTTCTATGAGCAGAATAAGGTGTTGATAGACTGTGTATAGTTGAAGGAATTGCCCCGTTATGATTCTATTAAAAAGGTAAGGAACAAAGAGGTAAATCAAAAACAAGTACAATAATTAATATCAGGGAGGAAGAACCTGAAATAGGGATAGGAACCAGGTATATTGAAGAGGGATAACTTATAATCACATAACAATTTAACTTAAAGAGTAACTTAAAGAGCAAGTCTTAGGCAAGGTGCCCAGCGAGTGGGTCATTTTCGGCCTCCGATTCCCCACTCGCTTCATTATACTTCATAAATTATATAGTGAAAAAATTAATATTGTGACTCACACTGTATACAAAGTAAGCAACCTGTTCTGCAGATTTATTAGGTAGAGCAGCTGCTTCTGGCCACTTTGAAAAATAATCAGTTAATGTTGCTATATATTTGTTGCCTGAGAAGTTATGGGCAATGGCCCTATTAAATCCATTCCTACTTGACACCACAATTTTGACTTCACTGGAATTGGGTGCAGGCAACCTGTTTGTTTCACCAACTAGTCTAAGAGAGCCACCTTAAAAATCAAATTTTAATGATTTATAGCTTAGCATAAAGTACAGCATTCTAACTTTTACCACCAACATAATGCAAAGACCCTTCAACAATTTGGAAATACTTTGCTCTCTTTCGTAGAGCAAGATTGTCTTGTTTTTGATAATTCTCTGGATATATACCTTCCTCAATGTAGTTGTACATGTCTTTATACAAAAATCTTCCTTCTTGAGCCATTTCAAAATTTAGCCACAGAGAAAAGAAGGAAGGACCCGCGCGGCACGAGGGGTCCCTATATTTACAAAGGGATCCCCATATTTCCCGTAAATATGGGGACGGGGGTCCCCGTTTTTGGGGGGGTCCCCATATTTCCGTGACACCGGTATGCAAAGTCTACGGGCGGCCGATAATCGGGTGCCCCAAGCGATAATTGAGGTGCGGGGAGCTCCTGTTCAGCGGTTGAAAGCTCCATTGTATTTATTAGTAGCAATACTAACATGATGCTACTTTATAGAGGAAGCATTGTTTCTATTGTGAAGTTACTCCAGTAAGGATAATAGCAAGTCTGGAACCTGTTAAATCCAGAGGGGCAAAGTCGGGGCGATAATCGAGGACCTACGCTATGACAGAAACCAGAGCAGCTCAGGATGGTGACAGACAGCACATCAAGCGTGGCCCTGGATCTAGTGGATTCATCAAACTCTTCATAACATTTTAAAGACTTTTTGTTATTATTATTAATTTTTTAACCACATAGCTAGCTCAGAAATTTATATAATATTCAGTATTACTGTCAAAGAATTCTATATATCACGTCATTTAAGAAAACATTTGGAATACATATACATATATTTAGTATCTATACACTGCATGCTGTGGTAAGACACTGTCAAGAATACATTGGGTATACTCCAGCAACATATACTAGTACACATAGTATGGTGTACACCTGGTGTAAGGTATTGCACAGTACTCCAGTAATGCAGTCCATTATGAAAGGTACACACTGGTGACTTAAGTAAGATAAGAGTCACTGGAGTATGCCACATGTATAACAAAAGTATGACTTAATGCACTGGTTTATATCCATTGCATGGTGTTGCTCATTACACTACTAGAGTTCACTGTTAAAATGTTCCACTGTAAATGCATTCATGAAACATTTTGATATACATTAGTTTGAATACTAAGTGGCCAGTATTTGTAACACCGGTGAACTATATACACCATTTGAGGACTACCATGCAGCTAAAAAAAAAAAAAAACACCAATTTTCTGTATTAATGTAACTAATGCAATGCATGATATTTGGAGGCAAATTATAAACAACCTCTGAAGGCAAATAAACTGATTTGTGAACTGTGAACCTGGTCCCAAATTGTTCTCAGTTCAGCAGTTCTACTGTATCAATTTTTGCACATGTCAGAGAGTTCTCGTGGTTTCATCTAATAACCCCAACATCAGTTGGGCAATCACCTCCTACAATACTCATAAACTGTGTCGACCTTTATGAATAATAATGTTTGTGTCATTTCTACAACATCATTCAATATGAGACAAATATAGGATGACAACAATCTTTTACATTTACACCATGGTCATCGCTTGTTTACAAAAACATGTTGGTATTAGTCCAGCATGAAGAACCCCAAATCAGATATCCAGAATTTCCCACTCAACAGCACACACATCCTGCAGTGATCCCACACGTAACTGGTTGCTGCTGTCTGCCACTGTTCTGGTGGCCCTATCAATAATTAGACAAGTCTCAACTGACGGTAGTGTTTTCTCTAAAAAAAAAAAATAATAATAATAATAAATACAATGTAAAACAACAACAAAAAAACAACAAAAAAACCCCAAAAACAACAACAAAAAAACAACAACACAAAAACAATAATAATCCTTTCACTGCCGTAGATGCCATATGGTGTTCTGAATTTCGTCAGTGGTTCTCCGTATAAAAAAAATTGATCCAATACAACAATCCATTTCTTGTTATTATGTTGCTCTGACGTAGTACTTCCTGTAATTAAAAAAATCGAAACGATAGCACAGGTGTTTAGTTTTTGTTGTTTTTTACCATTAAAAGAGTTGTCTGTCTGCCCGAAATATTTTATAGTACAAGGTTGAGAAGCTCAGAATCCATCAAATAGAAGACGAATAAGCCGTGTACTCTGTCTGAACTCCATAGCAGCTCTGAGGTTATCAATAATCGAGTTTCAGTAAAGACCGTTGGTAACGGTAAGTCTAGAGTCTTTTTTTCCTCATCATAGTAAACAGTCTAACTTGCTTTTAAAATAGTTTTCTTGCTGAATGTCAGTGCAGCAAAAACAAAAACAAAAAACAACAACAACATTATCACATTTTCATGTTACCAAAATGGCCATCATAAACTCGGCAGTGAAAGGGTTAAGGGTGCTGCGACAACGCCCACGCACATATTCACAATAATTGGATTTTGGTTGCTAGGGATTACTAACTTTTTTCTTGGTGTTTGTAGAGCTCCAACTAAGGGTGGTTCCTAAAGAGTACTGCTAATGGACTAACTAAATAAAAAGAACGGGCCTTGAGAGCCTGTTTCGTTCAAGTTACGAGCTCCTCAGCCTCAAGTATATAATCCACAACTCCTCCGCGGGTGCCGTCGCTGACGAGCCCATTCTTCGTCTACTGCTACATTTGTTGATTGTCTTCAAAACCTTCGTTGTACTTTTTCTCAATTCTGCTTTGTTTTGTCTAGTTGACTGTGCTGATTTGATCCTCCCGGCAGCGCGCCCGAATTTTTTTCTTTAAAAAAAAATTGCAACGAACATTTTGTAGCTAAGGTCATAGTCAGCCTGTGTACGAAATTTGGAGTCATTTCTACTCGTATTTTCTGAGAAGAAACACAAAATAGACTCCAGGACTAAAAATTAGTCCACGCGATCTTTTGGCAGAGACTTGACTACTTTCAAACCACACCCACAACGGATTCAATTAATTCCCGCGGGAAAGTGAGTTCCAGGTGCTCTCTAACTTTCGGGCGCCTACCGGTTAGCAAACCAGTTATCTGGCCGCCTTTCCTTCTCGATGATAAGCCCTACTGAAATGAGTGTGAGGAGATTATTGTAGTCTTGTTAATAGTGTTTTTCTCGGCATGGTCAGGTAAGGGAAGCCTTTTATCAAGCTAGCTAGATGCATATTCAGTGTGTGTATGTACCTATAATAGATTAGTGAACCATTTTTGCTGCTGGAAAACTCTACAGTTTCAGTTTGTGTACAGTTTTCTGTACTTAGTTATTCACTTCATTTGTTTATTCATCCTTACTTAGCTAGCTACATCACAAAATATTCATCTATATTTAGCTGACTATTTCAAAATATTTTTTATATAAAATAAGTATCATTATTATTATATACATTCAAAAAAATTATCACTGGTCATCACAATACTGTAAAATAAAAAATCATGAGTGATATATCAGGAAGAAGTTTTGCACAAGAATAAAAAATTAAAATAATGGAGTCATTAGTGAGGTATTATTTACCTGTCAAAGCTTGGATACAATCTGGGAGCCAGTGTCGGCTCTAGGGAGCAACAATACTGATAAAGTAAGCCAAGAAATACAATATCAAACAGCTGCGCTCTTACAACTTATAGCGGGGGCGGGGCCTCGGTTAGTTTTATCAATTGGTAGGCGGGAAGCTTTGAATTACCCGCGCAAGCTAAGTTAGCGGTTGTTTTTACTATTGCGAGCAAGGCGGATTTTTGTGGTTATTTGTGGTGCGTGCCGGTTGCTATGAAACAAACAAACAAACAAAAATATCCTCTCTCCAGCCCAATTATTGTCATTCATAGGTATGTTAGTGGGTGTGGTCTGTCATTGGAAAGTTGGGAACTATAATAAGGAGGGAGGGGAGTGTGGGTGGAGAGTGTGTGCCACATTTACATATAACGAAAGTCAATTCAAAATTTGCACTTGTCTGACTTTATTTGCTGTCTAAGAGTTTACCCTTTCAACAACACACCAGAGTTGGGGTCAAATACTCAAAAAATCATTTAATTGCAATTGAAAATACTGCTCTCTTCAAATACAATTTGCAAATACAAATACTTGACTTCAGAATTGTATTTAACTAGCATCGCAAATACTTTGAAAATACGACAGTGTCATGTGTACGTCACATACGTTATCTGCTGTCACACACACATAATATACATGCACATACACACACATGTACATACACATGCATGCGCACACACATATGTATGCGCACACACATATGTATGCGCACACACAGTGACCTCCAATGAAATATCCAAATGGTATTTCCACTTTCATTTTCCCCAGGAATTTTTGAGGGACTTGCCCATATTTTCTCTCGCCTCTTTTCATTTCTGTTTTATATTAGCAATGCACGTATTTCAAACTTTAATTTTGCTAGTATTTCAATACATTGCAAATACATAAAACTCAGGTTCACTCAAATACAATTACATTGAAATTACTGCAAAAAAAAAAAAAAATTTAATTGCAATTAAATACAATTACAATGTATTTGACCGAACTCTGCCACATACCACTTGCCTCTCCCTGGCCAGCCAGTGCTTTAGTAGTGAGTGTGGTGAAGGAGATGAGAGGAACATATCAAAACCAGTTAATAAGAATCTGATACCAGGTACCCCCAACTAATAATAATAATAATAATAATAATAGTACGGCACGTAAGTTTCCCATTAAAAAATGCATAGGAAAAATCACTGTACAATTGAAATTGCACAGGTAAAGTGAAATATCGCGTAAATAATTGAAATACCTCGATAACCAAGTGGAAACTAAGTGAAATACCACGGTAGCTAAGTGAAATAGTATGGGTAAGTGCGCACGCTTGGAGCATTAACCTTGGAAACATATAGTTCGAGTAGTTTCTAGTTGGAGACAATGTCATTAAGCTCTACCCATATTATCAGACGGAATGTTTAAACAGATTAGGAGGAGCCATATGTTGAAAACGAAGTTCCAGAGGAAACTAATCCTGAAATTGAGTGAACGATACAGTGTAGCTACAATTGCAAATGACTTTTTAAAAAGCTGGCCTACTATTAGCAAGTGATAGCATGGGTAACCTGTACTATTAGGGGTCAATAGCACTCGTAAAGCTATTGAAATAGCACTACTCGTGCCATTAATCCCGAATATCACGGTTACCCGTGCTATTACTCATACTAATTATAATAATATCATAGCAACAAAAACAATAATAATAGTAAAAATGACAATAATAATAGCAATAATAATAATAAGTAGCAAGTACTCTGCCATACAGTGGCGCTGTAGCATAAGGTACTTTAATCTCTTAATTTTCTACCACTTGGTTTAGTTACCTCATTTGTCCTCTCCTGCTCTCTTTCTTCCTGAACCCTTCCCTCATTCTTCTAGAGTTAATGGATTCCTTCTGCTCCTTTGTCTGTACCTCTTCCTGGTTCTAAGTGTCTCTGTACTTCAATCCATGATTGTGGACTTTGCCTTCCCTTTCCTTAGGTACACATGTCGTTTCCTTACTTGCCTCTACTGAATGATACTTTAGCCATTCAATTAGTGGCGCCATTTTACCATCCTGGCCCAGCTAATGAATTATTCATGAATACACACTACTGTCATTGTCAAGCATATTATTATATAGATAATGATGACGATAAATAACAATAATAATAATAATACCATAGTCTACCATGTCTACCGATAAGCGCTTAACCATTCACTTACAAAAATTGGCCGAGTGGGTTTGTACATGCGAGAATTTGCACACACTCAAAAATTACATACACAGCATTATTGAAAACTTGCACAGGTTGCACTACTTACTCGACTTTAACAAAACTAACATAAGACATCAGATTCAATAGTCTTTAAGGCTTTCTGGACATTCACCATTGATATTCTAGTCAGAAAAGTCAGCCTTCACTACCGTCAATTTGCTTGAAATGGCACAGCAGAGGAACGACTTCTATTGCTGGCCACATAATTGACAAGGAATACTTGTTCGTGTATGCAATTCAAAACCTGGGTGTTAGTATTTATCAGAGAAATGGACAGAGTGGGCACTTTCGTGATAGTGGGTGCCTACCCCGTAGAATACAATAATAATAATAATAACCATAATAATGGGCAAGCACGTGAAGCGAGTGAATTCAGCTGCCTTTAATTCTTGCACGAGCGTCTTAAGAATCCTAATGAATTAATGTTTGTGTCTATAAAAGCTGGCTATCCTTGGGGTAGAGGTGAGGACTTGAAATTTAGTTTACTTTGTCGATCAACAACACATAGTTGACTATAAGACTTATCGTAAGACTGCACTATCATATCAGCATCATTACAAAACAGATCACTATAACTTCTACCACTTCACAAAGTGAAGCAGATTGTAAGAGCTCCTGATAAAATACTATTATTAAATGACAAGTGCACTTTGACCTCAGAGTGCTGCTAAATTTCATCAACTTTAGCATGAGTGTGAAACACTACACTTGGGCTTAAGAATCTAAAGGTTAGGAACAAATAATTATGCTATTTAGCCTATTGATCTATGGACAAAAATTAAATTTTTGAGAATGCTTTTTTTTTTGTAGCTTATGTTCGAAGTACCTAAAGCAGTGAGGATGATGAGTCTCACACACACAAAGTCCTTCAAGCAATATGCTGCATGAAAAAAGTGTCAAATGTTCTAGTATGACTTTACAAGTCAGAGGGTAAGGGGAAACAAGATAGGGGGGGGGGGCGAGATTCAGCTAAGGCGGGGCCACTGCCCCCCCCTTAAATGAAGTCCTGCTTGCGGCGTGCATACGTGTGAGTCTGTATGTGTGTGTGTTACGTTTCCCATACACACCTCAAAATTTGTATTGTTTCAATTGCAACAGCATAGCCAATGCTCTCTGTAAATATATTGTGTTGTGTTGAAGACAAAAACCAAAGCTTAACATTCATTTCACCATCACTCCACATTAGCAGCTCACACAATTCTTCCTTCATTATACATGCGTATTCACATATCACCTTCTGTTGCTCACTGCATCATTTCTAACTTCTCATTGTTACACATACGTCAGTATCCATACTTATCAAACCACAGCTAAAATAGCATAACTAGTCCCTAGCTACATAGTTAGAGGGAGTCCAATGCAGGGAACCAATTCCAATAAACAATCGCTGTCTAATAACTATGAGTGAAAGTCTCAGATAACAACCAAGAGGCCATACTAGTCTGCCTACCGAGCGGAGCGGTTGGGTAAAGGGTTTGGCGCGCGAGACTACCATAGCTACCATCAGTGATGACTACTGTCATTAATAGTTTCTTATATCATTATGAGTATTTATTTTAAGTTTATAGTCAGAAGTTTGTATTTGAATCCTTCCAATTTGAGGGAGCTTAGTGAGATCTACAACAGTAGAGAAAAGAAAGAAAAGCAAAAATATAATACTTGATTAATATTATTTTATAACATTTTATAAAGTTTTCAATCAAATGTTTTAGTAAGGATCTCTAGATTGAGATCTGTTTCTAGAAACAGGAAAATGTTTTTTTTGCCTAGCCCTAGCCCTAGCCCTAGCCCTAGCCCTAGCCCTATTGAGTAAGCCTCTGCACAACCTAAAAAAGTAGCTATTAAAATGAAATGTGTTGTAAGGCTGAAAATGTGTAAACAAGACCACACTTATTGTATTACCGTCCAAAAATTATATCTATTCCGATGTGTATAATACTTTTTACATGCCAGTCATTTTGTTGGTTCTAGAAAGCTGATATCTATTAAAATGATAGTGCCAATGTAATATGCAGCAAATTCCTCTCTTCTCCTGACAGTTAAAGTTTTGTGAGGTGAGCAAATACACAGCTAATGATTTTAGCATTTAATTACCCTTTACCAAATTTATCTTTAGAGGTACAAAAATGACAAATTTCTCTCACAGTATTAATAATGCAGAAACATATTTTTGCTACCAAACTGTGACATTCTATGGTTATCACATGAGTATGTGGCCAATAGCGGATCTTTTGAATGTATGATTTTTATGTAGTAAAGTGTATCAAGTTAATTAGCAAATTGAATTAGCCTGCTCTTGATATAGCTAAGTCCCCATATCACACTCTGACTCATGTACTAAGCAGTGGCATAGCCACAGGGGGGGCTGGGGGGGCTAGAGCCCCCACACTTTTATAATAAGTGGGGCTAAGCCCCCCCACTTTTATACCAACTATACAATACACATGTATTGAATATAAGTAACCAGACACATTTGTATTTACCTGATTTTCACATTATATTTATAAATGCCAATCAAAAGATATGGTAATTACTTTACTAACTGTTTACTTTTAAATGCTCACAAAGAGCTTACAGAAAACTTGGATTTAATTTTGATAGCTGAAGAATTTGTTGAAAAACTTGATGAAAGAAAAAGATGCTTTGGCAATTTTTAATTTTTGTTTAACTTACTACAATAGTGAAATAATTGTGCATTACATATATATTATTCATTTGATACAGGAGAATATCACGAGTCTGTTGGCTTAGTATTTACGCGAGTGCCGCAGGCACGAGCGTAAATACTGCCAATCAGACGAGTGATATTCTCGGGTATCCAATGGATAATAAATTTATTAGGTACTGCTCATGCACGAATACCTTGGTAACAAGAAATTTACCTAGGGGGACGTAATAACCCAACGTAATAACTATGAACACAGGTGATATGGAAAAATATTGCCCTAAGCCACATCCTGTTTACTTTAATGCATTTTCTATGTGGCAACAGTTATCAGGCTCTGTTCAGTACCTAATAAATTATAATATTACCTTTAATGTAGTGGTTGCTTTGGCGCTATATCAGCCCCCCCACTTTAGGTGAGCTAGCTAAGCCTCTGCTAAGTATTATATATAATAAATATATATTATAATTATATATATATATATAAAATGTAAACCAAAAGGTATGCAGTCCACACCATATTAAGTAGGAATCACTTGTAACAATAGTCAGACCAAAATATGGTGTGAGGTGCACACCTCATCATTTTGGTGTGAAATACATGCTAAATTCAGTGTGTGAGTTCACACCAAATTCAGTGTGGTGAACTCATACATTAAAGTGAATTATTTTAAGTTGTGTTGATTGTAATAATTGTATTTATATATCAACATTATTTTTCAAAAATAGATGTGTGTATGTTCTGTGCCTGAATCCCAGATATCATTAATCGGAGGACCAAAATCGTTGTCAACTCTCTTATCTAGCACATAAGTATACAACACATTTATAAAGTAGATTACAATGACAATAGCATTGGTTTTTGCCTGCACTTGCATGTAATTAATGTTTGGTAAAAGGTCCATGCTATTCCCTTGAGTGTGAATTTCATGTTAAGTGTGCATTCACACTACGTGGAAAGTATGAAGGACACACTATGCATTGATGGTGGGCATTCACACACCAGGTTGATGTGAATTTGGTGAGTTTTCACGCTATAATTTTACAGTGTATATATTGTTCATGTGAGTGTGTGTGCATGAGCTGTTTGATCAGTTATCTTATTAAACTTGTAGGTAATTATTTAATCAACATCACAATTTGCTCTGCTCCATAACTATAATATTATAAGGTCTGGGGAAATATGTTGTTATCTAAGTCAACCTTAATAAAAAATAATTCCAATTAAACTCACATTTTTATACGTGTCATTGATGTTTTATTGTGCATGATAATATTTCGAGATTACATGAGCCAGAGATGAGTGAAAATAAAACCAAAGAGTGAATTATCTTGCCATATCACTCAGATGAGTGTAATAAGTGGTTTATTTTATGCTATATATCTTCACTGAAGTAGTTAGTACTATGACTGGTAACTCACAGAGTGAAGTTGGTTGTGGGCTACCCAAACTCCCAGTTGATATAATATTAGCAGCTGCTGTGACAAGATTGGGTAGGCTAATGTTTAAACTGTATTTGCATTATTTTTTTAAGAATTACAACTTGCTATTACATATCTAGCTGGCTAGCTCACTAATAACGATAAAATATTATTCACAAACTTTACAAGCAGGATATAGCAAATTGCCTGCAGAATATTTATATTAAAAATCCAATTAAATATTATCATTTTTACTCTTCAAGTTAAGAAATTATGTTTATGTTCATTTTTTATATTAATTGCACTTTTACATTAGTTATAACTATACTCCTTGTAGTTGTTTACTAGAGACTAGTTATGAGAATGTTTTGCTACTTTTACCTCCCAAATTGTACAGTTTTTGAGATGCTTGCATAATTTAATCCAGGACAATCAGTTTAAATAACGGATACCTATAAACCAATAACTGTTATCAAATTGTTCAAAGACATTTGCTCGCAACAAGCATCCTGCTTTTCGTTGGGAATATATGCATTTACAAAAACAATAATTGCTTAGAAATGTTACTCTGACGGCAACATCAAGTATCTTTACACTTTATTATGGATACATGGACAATCTATTTGTGCTCCAAATCCCCTTTTAGATCCATGGTATGCTGTTCGTAAATTTTACAAGAGTTAATGTAAACAAGGAATAACAAGGGGTTATGGTGAGGATATGAGAGAGCTTCAAAGTAAGATTATTAAGGGTAATTTATACCATATATTTACAAAATATTTTGTCAAAACTTCAACTAATAAAAATAACATTAAAGTTCTTTACTGCTTTTACTATAAGAATACGAGAATTATTAGCTAAAACTATTGAATCAAATTATTCATAATAGTATTTCAAAAAAATTCAAGTGGAATAAAATAGGCCTAGTTATTAGTTGAGGTATTAACTAGTTGATTATAAGAATTCCCTGAATAGAATTCATCTTTAAAGTATGACATTAGCGAAATTTTTAATTATTAATGCAATCAGGGTATTGTTGGTATAAATGTATAAGAAATCTGAAACTATTTTGAAGAAATTATAGATTTTTTTCTATGCAACACCGAAATGGATGCATTGTATTAGTTAATTGATTCATAATTGCAATAATGTCTCTGTATATGTTTATGTTGGTGGTAAATATATAACTTATAATTTTAGTTGCACAATGGACCGTATGAATTAAATGGATTAACGTTTCTTGAAGTTATACTCTGTCTATATATAACTACATTTATATCTAATTATTCATGTCTATCTATCTATATATTAAAAACAACTCTCGTTTGCTGTTACTGACATTTACTGAAGATGTTCACTAGTAATCATTACTTAAGCAAGAGAAAAAGTTTTATTGTGTGTGAAATATATAGAATTATACTCAGAAATATAATATACAATAACGATGTTTTACTTAATTTTAGTTAGGTTTGGAAACACCACCAATTTATTAAAAAATTGTTTCAATTTATCTCTATGTAACAAGTAACTGCAAAGCAGCTATACACCAATTTACTTCCTAAATAGGAAGTAAATTGCTGATGCATGATTGCAGCCCTCCCGTTTCATGCCATGAATAATTAAAAGAGTTGAAACTACTAAAAAGTTGTAATTGATTTAATGAATAAAAAGCAAATTTCTATATGCACAATTAAAATTGTTTTGAATAATATGACTCACAAGTAATATCAATGACATGACAATTTAGGAGGTAATTTTGGAGTGAGGATGTGCTCCACTGCTGTTGATGCATCTATGCTCGATACATGGCTCCCATCATCTCCATACTCTGTAATGTGTGGAGGTAGCTATTGGAGGACATTGTTCTAAGTTATTTTCATACAACATCGGTCAATATTTGTACATTAGCTTAAGTTAC
>WLWD01000398.1_pt1 | contig 24435 bp, 21 predicted proteins | sample 6712731 | NCBI WGS metagenome assembly WLWD01 (sample SAMN12718690, study PRJNA576275) | sponge metagenome | isolation source: marine sponge | host: Mycale hentscheli | place: New Zealand: South Island, Marlborough, Capsize Point | collected 2014-11-01 | reverse complement strand
GTTCTCATGTGACCAGTGGCTAGAGGTAGTGATGGGGTTTTCGTGTGACCAGTGACTAGAGGTAGTGATGAAGTTCTCATGTGACCAGTGACTAGAGGTAGTGATGGGGTTCTCATATGACCAGTGACTAGAGGAAGTGATGAGGTTCTCATATGACCAGTGACTAGAGGTAGTGATGGGGTTCTCATGTGACCAGTGACTAGAGATAGTGATGGGGTTCTCATGTGACCAGTGACTAGAGGTAGTGATGGGGTTCTCATATGACCAGTGACTAGAGGTAGTGATGGGGTTCTCATATGACCAGTGACTAGAGGTAGTGATGGGGTTCTCATGTGACCAGTGACTAGAGATGGGGTTCTCGTTTGACCAGTGACTAGAGGTAGTGATGGGGTTCTCATATTACCAGTGACTAGAGGTAGTAATGAGGTTCTCATATGACCAATGACTAGAGGTAGTGATGGGGTTCTCGTATGACCAGTGACTAGAGGTAGTGATGGGGTTCTCATGTGATCAGTGACTAGAGGTAGTGATGAAGTTCTCATGTGACCAGTGACTAGAGATAGTGATGGGGTTCTCGTATGACCAGTGACTAGAGATAGTGATGGGGTTCTCGTATGACCAGTGACTAGAGGTAGTGATGGGGTTCTCATATGACCAGTGACTAGAGGTAGTGATGGGGTTCTCATGTGATCAGTGACTAGAGGTAGTGATGAAGTTCTCATGTGACCAGTGACTAGAGATAGTGATGGGGTTCTCGTATGACCAGTGACTAGAGGTTATGATGGGGTTCTCATATTACCAGTGACTAGAGGTAGTAATGAGGTTCTCATATGACCAGTGACTAGAGGTAGTGATGGGGTTCTCGTATGACCAGTGACTAGAGGTAGTGATGGGGTTCTCATATTACCAGTGACTAGAGGTAGTGATGGGGTTCTCGTATGACCAGTGACTAGAGGTAGTGATGGGGTTCTCATATGACAGTGACTAGAGGTAGTGATGGGGTTCTCATATGACCAGTGACTAGAGGTAGTGATGAGGTTCTCGTGTGACCAGTGACTAGAGGTAGTGATGAGGTTCTCGTATGACCAGTGACTAGAGGTAGTGATGGGGTTCTCATATGACCAGTGACTAGAGGTAGTGATGGGGTTCTCAAATGACCAGTGACTAGAGGTAGTGATGAGGTTCTCGTGTGACCAGTGACTAGAGGTAGTGAAGGGGTTCTCATATTACCAGTGATTAGAGGTAGTGATGAGGTTCTCATATGACCAGTGACTAGAGGTAGTGATGGGGTTCTCATATGACCAGTGACTAGAGGTAGTGATGAGGTTCTCGTGTGACCAGTGACTAGAGGTAGTGATGAGGTTCTCGTATGACCAGTGACTAGAGGTAGTGATGGGGTTCTCATATGACCAGTGACTAGAGGTAGTGATGGGGTTCTCATATGACCAGTGACTAGAGGTAGTGATAAGGTTCTCGTGTGACCAGTGACTAGAGGTAGTGATGGGGTTCTCATATTACCAGTGATTAGAGGTAGTGATGAGGTTCTCATGTGACCAGTGACCAGTGACTAGAGGTAGTGATGGGGTTCTCGTATGACCAGTGACTAGAGGTAGTGATGGGGTTCTCGTATGACCAGTGACTAGAGGTAGTGATGGGGTTCTCATGTGATCAGTGACTAGAGATAGTGATGAGGTTCTCATATGACCAGTGACTAGAGGTAGTGATGAGGTTCTCATGTGACTAGTGACTAGAGGTAGTGATGAGGTTCTTATGTGACCTGTGACTAGAGGTAGTGATGAGGTTATCATGTGACCAGTGACTAGAGGTAGTGATGGGGTTTTCATGTGACCAGTGACTAGAGGTAGTGATGGGGTTCTCATATATGACCAGTGATTAGAGGTAGTAATGAGGTTCTCATGTGACCAGTGACTAGAGGTAGTGATGGGGTTTTCGTGTGACCAGTGACTAGAGGTAGTGATGAAGTTCACATGTGACCAGTGACTAGAGGTAGTGATGAGGTTCTCGTGTGACCAGTGACTAGAGGTAGTGATGGGGTTCTCATATGACCAGTGATTAGAGGTAGTGATGAGGTTCTCATGTGACCAGTGACTAGAGGTAGTGATGGGGTTCTCGTATGACCAGTGACTAGAGGTAGTGATGGGGTTCTCGTATGACCAGTGACTAGAGGTAGTGATGGGGTTCTCAAGTGATCAGTGACTAGAGATAGTGATGAGGTTCTCATATGACCAGTGACTAGAGGTAGTGATGAGGTTCTCATGTGACTAGTGACTAGAGGTAGTGATGAGGTTCTTATGTGACCTGTGACTAGAGGTAGTGATGGGGTTTTCATGTGACCAGTGACTAGAGGTAGTGATGGGGTTTTCATGTGACCAGTGACTAGAGGTAGTGATGGAGTTCTCATATTACCAGTGACTAGAGGTAGTAATGAGGTTCTCATATGACCAGTGACTAGAGATAGTGATGGGGTTCTCGTATGACCAGTGACTAGAGGTAGTGATGGGGTTCTCATATTACCAGTGACTAGAGGTAGTGATGGGGTTCTCGTATGACCAGTGACTAGAGGTAGTGATGGGGTTCTCGTATGACCAGTGACTAGAGGTAGTGATGAGGTTCTCGTATGACCAGTGACTAGAGGTAGTGATGGGGTTCTCGTATGACCAGTGACTAGAGGTAGTGATGGGGTTCTCATGTGATCAGTGACTAGAGGTAGTGATGTTCTCATGTGACCAGTGACTAGAGATAGTGATGGGGTTCTCGTATGACCAGTGACTAGAGATAGTGATGGGGTTCTCGTATGACCAGTGACTAGAGGTAGTGATGGGGTTCTCATATGACCAGTGACTAGAGGTAGTGGATGGGGTTCTCATGTGATCAGTGACAAGAGGTAGTGATGAAGTTCTCATGTGCAGTGACTAGAGGATATGGATTGGGTTCTCCGTATGACGCGGTGACTAGAGGTTGAGGGGGTTTCTCATATTACCGAGTGAACTAGAGGTAGTATGAGGTTCTCATTGACCAAATTTGACTAGAGGTAGTGATGGGGTTCTCGTAATGACCCGTGACTAGAGTAGTGATGGGTTTCTCATCTTACCAGTGACTAGAGGTGTGATTGGGTTTCGTATGACCTGACTAGAGGTGAGTGAGGGGTTCTCATATGACCGTGACTAGAGGTAGTGAGGGGGTTCTCATATGACCAGTGTACAGAGGTAGTGATGAGGTTCCGTGTTCCAGTGACTAAGGTATGATGAAGGTTCTCGTATGACCATTGACTAGAGGTAGTGAGGGGTTCCTCAGATGACCAGTGATAGAGGTAGTGATGGGGGTTCTCAAATCCAGGTGACTAGAGGTAGTGATGAGGTTCTCGTGGGACCCAGTACTAGAGTGTGAAGGGTTTCTCATATTCCGTGATTAGAGGTATGATGCGTGTTCTCGTATTGAACCAGTGACTATGGTAGTGATTGGGTTCTCATCTGACCATTGACTAGAGTGTGATGAGGTTTCCCCTCGTGTGAACCAGTGCCAGAGGTAGTGATGAGTTCTCGTATGACATGACTAGAGGTAGTGTGGGGTTCTCATATGTACCAGTGGACTTAGAGGTAGTGAGGGGTTCTCAGATGACCAGTGACTAGGGTATGATAAGGGTCTCGGGTGACCATGACTATAGGTAGTGATGGGTTCTCATATTAACCATGATTAGAGGTAAGTGATGAAAAAAAGGTCGCATGTGACCATGACCATGACTAGAGGTAGTGATGGGGTTCTCGTATGACCAGTGACTAGAGGTAGTGATGGGGTTCTCGTATGACCAGTGACTAGAGGTAGTGATGGGGTTCTCATGTGATCAGTGACTAGAGATAGTGATGAGGTTCTCATATGACCAGTGACTAGAGGTAGTGATGAGGTTCTCATGTGACTAGTGACTAGAGGTAGTGATGAGGTTCTTATGTGACCTGTGACTAGAGGTAGTGATGAGGTTATCATGTGACCAGTGACTAGAGGTAGTGATGGGGTTTTCATGTGACCAGTGACTAGAGGTAGTGATGGGGTTCTCATATATGACCAGTGATTAGAGGTAGTAATGAGGTTCTCATGTGACCAGTGACTAGAGGTAGTGATGGGGTTTTCGTGTGACCAGTGACTAGAGGTAGTGATGAAGTTCACATGTGACCAGTGACTAGAGGTAGTGATGAGGTTCTCGTGTGACCAGTGACTAGAGGTAGTGATGGGGTTCTCATATGACCAGTGATTAGAGGTAGTGATGAGGTTCTCATGTGACCAGTGACCAGTGACTAGAGGTAGTGATGGGGTTCTCGTATGACCAGTGACTAGAGGTAGTGATGGGGTTCTCGTATGACCAGTGACTAGAGGTAGTGATGGGGTTCTCAAGTGATCAGTGACTAGAGATAGTGATGAGGTTCTCATATGACCAGTGACTAGAGGTAGTGATGAGGTTCTCATGTGACTAGTGACTAGAGGTAGTGATGAGGTTCTTATGTGACCTGTGACTAGAGGTAGTGATGGGGTTTTCATGTGACCAGTGACTAGAGGTAGTGATGGGGTTTTCATGTGACCAGTGACTAGAGGTAGTGATGGAGTTCTCATATTACCAGTGACTAGAGGTAGTAATGAGGTTCTCATATGACCAGTGACTAGAGATAGTGATGGGGTTCTCGTATGACCAGTGACTAGAGGTAGTGATGGGGTTCTCATATTACCAGTGACTAGAGGTAGTGATGGGGTTCTCGTATGACCAGTGACTAGAGGTAGTGATGGGGTTCTCGTATGACCAGTGACTAGAGGTAGTGATGAGGTTCTCATATGACCAGTGACTAGAGGTAGTGATGGGGTTCTCATATGACCAGTGACTAGAGGTAGTGATGGGGTTCTCATGTGACCAGTGACTAGAGATGGGGTTCTCGTTTGACCAGTGACTAGAGGTAGTGATGGGGTTCTCATATTACCAGTGACTAGAGGTAGTAATGAGGTTCTCATATGACCAATGACTAGAGGTAGTGATGGGGTTCTCGTATGACCAGTGACTAGAGGTAGTGATGGGGTTCTCATGTGATCAGTGACTAGAGGTAGTGATGAAGTTCTCATGTGACCAGTGACTAGAGATAGTGATGGGGTTCTCGTATGACCAGTGACTAGAGGTTATGATGGGGTTCTCATATTACCAGTGACTAGAGGTAGTAATGAGGTTCTCATATGACCAGTGACTAGAGGTAGTGATGGGGTTCTCATATGACCAGTGACTAGAGGTAGTGATGGGGTTCTCATATTACCAGTGACTAGAGGTTCTCATATGACCTGTAACTAGAGGTCGTCAGTCAATCTGTCGTCAGTCAATCTGTCTGTCAGTCAATCTGTCAGTCAGTCAATGTGCCCTCAGTCAGTCAGTCAATCTGTCAGTCAGTCAGTCAATCTGTTAATCAGTCAATCAGTTAGTCAGTCAATCTGTCGTCAGTCAATATTTTAGTCAGTCAATGTGCCATCAGTCAATCTGTCTGTCAGTCAATTTGCCGTCAGTCAGTCAGTCAATCTGTCATCAGTCAATCTGTCGTCAGTCAATCTGTTAGTCAGTCAATCTGTCAGTCAGTCAAGGTGTCGTCAGTCAATCTGTCGTCAGTCAATCTGTCGTCAGTCAATCTGTTAGTCAGTCAATGTGTCGTCAGTCAGTCAGTCAATCTGTCGTCAGTCAATCTGTCAGTCAATCTGTCGTCAGTCAATCTGTTAGTCAGTCAATCTGTCATCAGTCAATCTGTCATCAGTCAATCTGTCGTCAGTCAATCTGTCATCAGTCAGTCAGTCAATCTGTCAGCCTGTCACTGCTGTTGTATTTCAATTAAATGCCACACATTTTTATTTTTTTTAAAATGACTCGGCTATAGTATTAGCTACTCTAATTTCATTATTTTTATCCTCATCAGTCAGGATTTTTTTTTTTCTAGTTATACATTGCTGTTGTTGTTAATTATTATTATTAATAATATTATTAGTATTACTACTACTACCGCTGTTATTATTATTATTATATGTAGGTAATAATCCAAGTTGGCCTTCGCTTGTGATGGAGTCTAATTTACCAAAGGATCTGGTCATCCGGACTGCTGGGAATGTCATATGTCTACCATTCAGAGATCGTTTTCCATGAGCTGTTCTCTGGGAGCCTTGGGGTTCTTTGCAGTCACTCTACTGTATACATCTTCTATGAGACTGAACTACAAACTAGCTGTACTAGTTGTCATTTCACTGATTTCGTTTCATTCACACTCATATGATCTAGTAGACTTGGTAGCGTGACATGCTACAATTATTTGCAGAAAATCAAAGTTTAAAATGGGTGTATGTTAGCAGTAAGCTTGCTTGGTTCTGTTGTGGTGTGATTGAGGACCTGTTACTAAAACTGATGTACGTGTATATTATTATTTTTATTCAGTTTTGTTTAAATAAGTAGAAGGCAGCAATAGCAAACATGAGTATACTAACTTGGCAAGTGTAAAATCGGAGAAAAGAATATCAGAACCCGTTACACATTGAGGGAATGCTATTGCGACTATGGCCTCTACTTATAGATGCATTAGATCCAATTGCACACATTCCATATCCTGAGATGCATGTACAAAATGTTGTGCTGTAAGGTATATAATATACCATAGGTAGGAAGGCCATGCAGTTGTTATGCATTCAGTGTGGTGGGTGCTAACTACATAAACCTCATCATTGTACTATTGCATCGCTCATGATGACACTAACATTTGCACAGGACCACAACCTCCACCTATTTTTTAACCTATGGCACATATCTAAATACAAATTGCATAACAATCAGTTCAGACACAAGAAAAATGGTATATAGAGAGACTGCAGTTGCTGTGCAATTAAATTGATACTTGCTTGGGATCATGCTATGGCTCCACCTTACGTAGGAGGAGCCCATGGTCACCATGTAATAAGTATTGTTAGTGTGATAAAGGAAGAACTTGTTCTACTATATATGTAAGGACACGTTTAATCCGCAAGGTCTTGGATTTCGCGCCTCATGCATATTAAATATGCATAATATATTATTATGCATGCATATTAAATATGCATGCATTACTGATTATCTGGAAATCCATTGCACACCCTGCAGCATGACACTAATTGCTTAGCGACCAAGGCCTCCACCTGTAACCTGCACCATCTGCACACCTCCGCAGGACCAGTTGCATAGCGACCAAGGCCTCCACCTGTGATCTGGGCCAAACTGACTTTTGAGAAATAAGTTGCTAATGTATCTAAAAACTACGGGTAGAGTGCACTAGACACTGGTCTATGAATCTGAATGAGATGGTTTGATCTGTATGCATATACATGCATGTAGCATAGCCAAGTGTGTAAGCATTGTTTAGAATAACTAAGGAACAACAACACTGCTGTGATTGCATGTCATTGATCAAAATATCACAATAACACCACCACCTGTCCCCAGTAATGAGGTGTATTCTGTTGCTATCGCCCTCTGTATCCCAGATAAATGTCCATTTGCAGCAGAATAATAAGCAGACAGGACTATTAGGTTCAACACTACCAGCTGATCATACGACTTCCTTTTTTTTTTTCAATTCATTTAATACAGACATGCAATAATCACAATCCAACAAAAGATAATCAACAGTAAAATAATCACAAAAAGAAAAAAAAACAAAGACGTAATGTTCGATAGACATGTCGTACAAACGTCACTTGTACTTAGAGATAGTCTTCATTTACTTCTTGAAATCACTTCATTGTAATTGTTACAGCCTGACAAAAAGAGAAAACATTAATAAAATGCAACAAAAACATATATCCCAGTTACATACCTGTAGCTCTTATGAACAAGACAGTGGTGCTTCACATGGCTGTGTTCAAACATCTAGCATAGTACATCCTCCAACACGTGCTCATAGTTCCTCAACTCCACCAATTAGTGTCCATCTAAGAACATGCACACACATCCAAATACAAATTTGTAAATCTCTTGCTGCCGCTAAGCGGTCATGCACACCTGGCAGACCCAGGATGCCTGTGCACTAAGCAGGCACTGTGAGCCATGCAAGCAAAGCTCCTGGAGCCAGGCTAGGAACTCGCAGGAGAAATAGGCCTTTCCTCATAGCAAGTGGCGTGGCCACCCAAAGACCCACCTGGACCATTGCTGTTTCATGAGAAAGGCCTTGAATTTGCACCCCAGCAAATGCCAGGTACCCAATCACAGCTGGGTGGACTGGCTGGAGGCATATGGAAAACCAAATGGAAAATTGACAGAGTGGGGCTCGAACTTGGCCCTGAGCCAAGGACACAACACACACACACATACACACACACACACACACCTTGAACCGTGCCACCCTCAAAGGGTGATGCTCCTCTGCTAAGCAGATTGACAGTTGCATAGTGGTTAATCATTTTCTTGGTCTTGTTGTAGCAGATCTGTGTCTAGCTATATCTTGGCCCCTTCTAAATGACCGACTACATCTATTGCAGGTAAAGGGTAAGAGAGTAGGGACACACACACACACACACAAGTAAGTGGGTTCAATGCAGGATATAACTAGCACTAGTTTCCCATTCACATTTTCCAAGCCACCGACTCAGCCTTCACCAAAAGTGACAGAACTAAAAAAATATTGCATTTTGAATTTATTACAAATGCGCAATAGATGGACAAAAGCTATTCACAGTGGAGCTGTTGTTGGGTCAAGGTGATATCAGTTTATGCTCATGTGCTTCAAATAGCTATGCTAATGTTACGTCTGATATAGCTGTTCTCCAATAAAACTTGTGTAGCCAGAGGGTTGTGAGAGTAGTACTAACCCATGGAGATGAAATGGACATCAGGACCATTATCAACGACCATGAAAAAATTTATTTTTCAGTGATGGTTGCATGAGAAACTATTAACTTTGTGCGGCCGTATCAAGGCTTTAGCTCACCTAGACAAACTCTTTACCCGCTGCTATACTGGGAAGGGGTCTGGTGGTATTAGTATTCAAAAGGAATGTAATTAGTCCTTTACCAGGATGCTCCATAATTAAAATCTAACTGAACATAAAAGTATCACACTTGGGTTTTTGGCTAAAAGCACATTACTGCCGTATTTAGATATGACTTTTAGAATTCAGGAAAATGCCAATCATCTATGGAGACTCAGTGTAAGCATTCAAAACCTTTTCCTTATCCTGCTGGTAGTATTATCTCTACCACTTACAAGCCCAAAAATTAGTTATAGATGCAATTCTTTCAACCCTTCCCACTATCTTAATCTTCAGCCACTTTCTCTGCTTAAGTTCACAGCCACTCCTCAGTGGTTACTACCAAGTTCTACAAGACTGCAAGTAAGCAGTGGACGTTATTGGGAGGAAGAGAGAGGAGGAGATTTGAATCAGAACTATGTTCTAATTATATCATACATTTCCCAGCATAGGGGTAGGTAAAGGTAGGGTTTCATAGAGACTATGGCAATGCTGGAATTCCCTCCCCCCACCCCCATCCCATTTCGTTCACCCTCCATACTTTTCCCCTGACAAAACATTTTAAGAAAAAAATTAAAAAGATATATGAAAAACCACAGCCTTACTGTACTGTTAGTTCGTTTAAAATGTCAAATACTTCTTTATAAAGTTGAGGTGCATAATTCATAATAGTTTGTCCTGTTTCCATCTGTCTGACTTCAATATTATCATTTGGCTAAATTAACTCTACAAAATCCCCCCCCCCCCTACCTCAACCCCCCACCCCTGTATAAATCACCTGAGACAAAACCTACCTAAAAATTGTAAATGATGCTTCCAGGTGAGCGGTTTTCCTCCGATGTCTCATGTATAAGTTTGCAACGTTTCTTTTACTCCTCGTAGTGCAGCCACGCCCTTTTCTCCCCAGCTGGTAGTAAAGACCCTTTACCAATCATTGGCCGTGATGCGTGATGGTATAAATTCTCCAGTTTTCGCGTATTTTGTGCGCGGTGGTGTGAGTTGTAGGAGGTAGATGGTGAAGGTCAGGCTAGACGGAGCCCCCCAAGACCAAGATAGATGTGATTGAGATGAAGTAAGTGGTAGTGATTTAGTGTGGGTGAACTAGTGTGATCGTAATTTGTGGTGTGCGCTATTTGTATAATGTTTGAGTTTGACTTAGGATAACTACAACTTTTTAATGACCAGTTTTGAAAATTGAAAATTGTATTAGTATCTTGCAGCAGTAAAGCATCATAGATGCAGCCCCCAGAATATATGCTGAATAAATCTGCTGCGATGTTGGTTCAAATTTTTGGCAGTCATTATATAGTAGTAGACAGTAGCTAGCTACTTCTAAATTGTGAATGCATATTTTATCTGGAACTTGCACGTAGTGATCAGGCAACTGACTATAAAACCCTAACCTCAGTCAAGGGTTAAATATTGTGTATTTTATAGATTCACTGCTGACAAACAGGGATAGAGCTGCAAGATTGTATTGCTTGGCATAACATGGGGCAATGTGAGTACTGAGACATTGATAAGGAGTTACTATTGTGTTAAAAGTACTTGATCACATTTTAGCACACATTCATATTTACTCAAGTCAGGAATGTTTGATGACCTTTTATGCATGCAAGCACATGTTTGGGCTATATTTAGAATCAGGAGTCTAACACATCTTGAGGTTACTTTCATTAACTTTTTTTTCCCATCTCTATTTTCAGGCTGTTGGGAGTTCCACCATGCTATCTGCAGCATTAATGGAGCTAAGAGGACACTGGAGCTTATGAATATAGAAGTCTGAATAGGTCTGACTTTACTCCTCTACAGTGCACCTCCACTGGACAGCTGACACTGTGGAATAGCCCCCAAATGATTCTAGTAACGGCAGATACATGCTGCACTTCTATATTAACGGTGAGATTCTGTTTTTCTAGTTAGTAGAGTACCTCCACATACTAGTGCTTGGATTTTGTAGCTGATATTTGAATTATAAGATAATGCACAAAGGTTGCGTGATGATCACTTATAACGTTAGAGTGGAGAGGCTAATATACATTAGTGACCATTGGTTGGAAAACTGCATCATGTGGCACAAAAAATTGAGAGTTCGTTTAGTTTAACATGTCTATTGACAAGACACCCTATACCAATATATTGAAATGTCACCTCTTTTAGGATTGGTGACCTTTACCAAATACCATGATAGCTAGACTCCTTGTGTAGGATTAGCCTAGTAACTAAGATACACCTTTAATAGTGCCTATCACAGGACTGTCAACTCTCTCACTCCAACAATAACTGTTTAAATACTTTATGCTTGTCAGATACCTAACGTGTGATTGCTGACTAAATGTGAGTCCTGGTGAATGGGCCTGTTAATTGGAATTAGGGACCCTTTACCAAGTTCTAGACTGGGTTACTGTATTTGACATACTTTACGGTTGACCAAATGCCTGTGACACAACCTCAATATTTTCCAAGGTTTTAGGAATTCTTTACTAAATATTCAAGGCACCCTTTACCATGAAATTGGTTGATGTAGGATCGGGAACCCTTTACCAAGTACTTGTGTTACCTTATTGTGACAACACACCCTTTACCATTTATTTGGTTGACCAGGTTTACCTGTTTAGATCAGGAACCCTTTACCATATATCTGATTTACATTGTTGTGACAAGACATTCCTTACCGAGCAGATGTGTTCTAGAAGATTCATAGGGAGTGCTAAACATTACTATTTTAAAATGCCATATGTTATTGATAAACGTTATTATCTGTATTAAATTAGAATGATGTGGGTGTGGGCTCGATTAGGTCTGGATTACTCGCTCCCTTCTCTCTCTCGCACCTGGAGACAGCAAAGTAGTTGCTGCCACCAGAGTGTATGCCTCCTGCTGACTACCCGGCGAACTGTACCCGCCCGAAGGAATAGGTTTTAGGTAGGATTAAATTACTTTAAACACAGGATAACGACACAGCGAATTGAGATGACATAGAACTAACTCAAACCACGAGACACACAACTTATATACTAACACAAACTCCCGCCTACTGTTCACACAAAATGCTGCAATGTTCTGGTCTTGTGATCGTACAATCCTTGCTAACACACATACACACGCTACCGCTACCTACTGCACATGACCATAAAACTCAACAAAAATACTTCTGACTACAAAACTTAACATTGATAAAGATCTCATGTGGGCAGGCCCACAGTGGGGTAGGGGCAAAATTCTAGTAACTTTTACGGCTATCCAATTTAGCGTAAATTCTATAATTGTGGAGCTAGATTAACAGCAGTAATTTGTTGTAAGCTATAGTTTGATTGATTGAATGAAATAAGCGGCTTGATAGACCGTGTAGGCAGCAATTGGCAGCTATACTATCATATAGCACTTGTATACAGTTCTGTTTCTGATCCCACTAAAGATCCCTATAAAATGACTTCAGTGAACCTTTACTTAATAAAGTTTTCTTATTCCACTTGGTGAAGTCTGTGTTATATACACTTTATAGACTAAAGGTTTGTATTATAGGCACTTATGTAAACAATTTCTGATCCTGTGGGACCTTGGAAGGATCTGTATTGTAGACATTTCATGTAGGTAAAGGGTCACAGGGACATCTTTAAGGTCTGTAGCATGGGCACTTTGTATTGGTAAAGGGTCACAGGCACTTTATAAAGGTCTGTATTATAGACACTTCATGTTGGTAAAGGGTCACATGCAGCCTATACAATCATATAGCACTTGTATACAGTTCTGTTTCTGATCCCACTGAAGGTCCCTATAAAATGACTTCAGTGAACCTTTACTAAAGTTTTCTGATTCCACTTGGTAAAGTCTGTGTTATATACACTATAGACTTGGACTATTTTTAAAAAGGTTTTTGTTATAGGCACTTAGGTAAACAATTTTTGATCCTGTAGGACCTTTTGGAAAGATCTGTATCATAGACATTTCATGTAGGTAAAGGGTCACAGGGCCGTCTTTAAGGTCTGTAGCATGGACACTTTGTATTGGTAAAGGGTCACAGGCACTCTATAAAGGTCTGTATTATAGATACTTCATGTTGGTAAAGGGTCACAGGCACTTCATAAAGGTCTGTATCATGTTTGTATTGGTAAAGGGTCACAGGCACTTTATAAAGGTCTGTGTTATAGACACTTCATGTTGATAAAGGATCATAGGCACTTCATAAAGGTCTGTATCATGGGCACTTCTTATTGGTAAAGGACCTTTTAAGCTATATTTGAAAATTATTTGATCGTCATAGTGTGAGTGTATGGTGGGGAGGAGAGAGAAATATTTTAGTTTGTTTTTAGCTATTACATGAAGTGTGCAGTAAGACTGGTAGGGAACCGAACAGTCAGTTTGTACACAAGTGGGTATCAATACAAAAGACATTTAGTAGAATGTTTCCAATCATATAGTGTTGATATGATACTAATAGGTTAAATGAGAGTGTGAGTGAACTTCATAAAGACTTCAAGAGAAAGTGTGGGAATGGACATGACTTGAGTGTCAAATTATGTCCATGGAATAATAAACGAAGTTGGGTCCTTATTGTCTTCTAAACATTACTATTGTTGTTGTCGTCATTTTTAACACAAGTGCAATATATGTTTTATTTATATTTACTTTTGAAAAAAGTATGACATGCTGATATTTGGGAAAGGGTATGGAATATCCAAAGTCAATTACCATTATGTTTTGTTGTTTTTTGTTTATTGTTGCTATTTGTAGATCACAGCTGACATGAGTGATGAACAGTTCTAATCATCCTGGCTGTATGAAGAAGTCCTGAGCATCTTCATTCATTCATGAACAGTTAATTCTTCACCTATCACACAGATACAATGTCACATCACGGACTAATATTTATTGCATTTGCTGATTACTGGAATACATTTTACACACTAAAATATATGGCTATAAAGTGAGTATTGTAGAACACCATTTGGAGTGTTGTAGTAGCTAGCTTAAGGGAGTATCACAACACCCCATTGGTAGAGTATCAATAACACCATATTTGGTGCATTATGCGCCCTAATAGGGGTGTAGTAGAACTTGGACATGGGTGTACCACAACACCCCGTTTGGTATAATAAAGGGTGTACAGGGGTGTAACTGAACACTTCCTCTAGGTGAAATGGAAACACCCCATGCGGAGTGGTACAGCCAGTGTTACCTGGACACCCCAAAACGGGATTCCCATACACCCCATTTTTAACAGTGTATTAGAATGGTTGTGTACGTTTGTTTGCAACTGCAATTTGTAGTGTGCATTAATAAGAGTATGTTTATTAACTCCCGTGCTTCCCAGCATTTTATAAAAGTTTCCTCTTTGCCTCCCAGACATCCAATCCTCCCAGGCGTCTCTCTACTCTCCCATACATGTTATCTTTCTGTTCTCCAAGAACACCTTGCCTCCTGGTGGTATCAATTTCCGTGTGAATGCCATTGATAACGCCAACAAGGCATCCGTCACTGTTTCACACCCTTGTAGTATCCCCCGGCACACCCTTTCAACAATGTCCATAATCTCCCCAGCAGTCTTAGCCTTCACCGATTCACTACTCAGTTCGAATAACTGCGTACTGTAAGTAAGGGCATTCTCACCTACGGCCTTTAACAGAACACTCTTCACCACCTCATACTCAGCACCTTCATCCCATACCTGAGCAATGCATACGCACAATCTTTCCGTAAGTCCCGGGAACGATCTCTCAGACCACTCCCCTTTTGCCACCCCACATTCTCCCATGATCCTTTCAAATTTCTCAAGGTAAGCTGTCAACTCAGTAGCTTCCTTGTACACACCCAACCCCTTCAGCTTCTCTTGCTGTCTCTCCTTTTTCTCTTTAATTCTCTCTTCATCCTCTCTCCTCGCCCTTCTATTCTCGTCATCCTCCTTACGCCTAGCTGCTTCTTCCTCCCTGGACTTCTCAAGTCTCAACTCCTCTAAGTCTTTCGCCCTAGCGGCTTTCTCGTTGTCCATTTCCCTCATCTGTCTAAACATTTCCACCAATTCTATCCTCCTGGCATCCTCACGTTGTCCACGTTGAGTTGGCGCGACCACAAATGTGGCAAAAGAGGAATGCACTTGGCGAAACCGGAGACCAATTAAGGTCACATGACAGTAGTAGCTCAAACGCGCGAAAACGTCGACGCCCAGTAAAAACGGGGCGGGTCCAAGGTGTGCATTATTATCGTAAGTTTACTTGTTGAAATGAAAAAGAAGCTATGGCAGTTTCTTCCGCGACTGTATTCAATCTATGCCCAGTTATAACTAATCACTCGTAGTTTATAGTTTGTACGAGCTTCTAGTTGTGCGCTAAAACTGGTTGAAGGTTGCGGAGGGTTATCTGGAGCTACAAAGCTTAGAGGAAAAAAGCACAGAACCGCGGCTGAAAGCCTCCTCAAGTAAGTCTGATTGTTGTGTGCTTAAGCGTGTATTTAAACTCTATTCTTACTTTCTTGGTGTGACGAATTTCTGAAGTACTCAACAGTAATGTGAAGAATCCAGCACATCACCTACACTTTAGCTATGGCCACACACATTCCAGTATTACTTTGTCCTTCATACTGAATCATTCATATCATTTTATTCATGATTTTACTATATTTTCTATCTACTTGTAAAATTTCAACTTTTTTTTAAATTATACAAAAAAAATTGACAATTAATATAATTTTATAATGACATGTACAATATATATATTATATAATTTTATGATGACATGAAATTGTGGTAGATACAAGCAGCAGTTAAATTTGGAGGGTGGTAAATAGCATCACCATAACCATAGAGAACTGTACCTATATAGACATGAGGAGTAATGGACAGCTAAAGCATAAATAGTGGCATATAGAGTCTATGATGAATTGTATATCTTATTATCTTGGTCAGCAAACAATAAATTGGCTGAGTTTCTAAATAAATAGGCCCTATTTAAACAGGTAAGAAAATCTGAGTGGACAAGCAAACGTACCTCACATTGTAGCTTGCTCTTGTTAAGTAGCCTTGAATAGCAACAAATTCCTGAGCCTAAAATGAACCAGAATGTCAAGCAGAAGGGTAGAAACGAAGTCACCAAACTACGACTGCTTTTTGTTTACAATTGTCTCTGAGGTACTACGCATGTGTTTGGCCGGGTTTGAGCGCGTGACTAAATCCCGCCGCGTGTAGCGTGGGAAACGTGTGGTTTTATTTATTCCCATAGACTTTTCTATTGAGTTTTGAAACTGCACTTTCCCGCTGGCTCAGAAGTTTTTAAAGGGAATTTTCTGGACCGCTTCTGCACGAGCTTTCGAATGGTACAAACCCCAGAAGCGTAGCTACTTCCGTTCAAAAGTTATTAACAGTTTTTACCGTGCCAATTCAACTTGGACATACTATAGCTCTCCTCGCTTTTTCATTGGCTTTCCTAGCTTCTTCCTCCCTCTCCACCATGTATTTCAACAATGCTCTCACATCGCCTTCATCACACTTGCTTGCCATCTCTACTCTATCGGGACCCTTCCTTGTCCACACACTCCTCCACAAATTTCAACCCGTCTCCTCTATATACTCCTCTTCCCTGTCTTCCACCCTTACCGGCGACTCGACTGGCCGTGTCAAATACGGAGATCTCTCCCCAGCAGCGGGTTTGTACGAGGGTCATAAGATAAGTCCTTGGAGGCTCCTGCGGGCAACCTCCTTACTGTCCTCCTCCCAACAGCCTCTGAGGTCCTAGTCTCTGGCGGCATGGAAAGTGAGTAGCCTAGCCTTCCACTAGAAACCTACAGACACACAAAAAAGGTTACAAGTGAATGAAATGTCTCTCACCCACAATGATACAAAAAGAAAAAAAATTCACAAATTGTTCACAACACAAAATAAGTCCTTCCACAAATGCAAAGCGTCCGTCGATGTCTCGATTTCGGCCGCGTCCTTCGAAGATGTCTCTTCTGCAGACAGTTGTACTTCCACGGATGCCTCCTTAGAAGATACGTTGGCTCTGTTCCCTCCTTGCGGATGTCTCTCACACGAAGGCAGAGTATTGGGTTCGGATATCCACGCCTCGAGCGATGTCTCCCTCTAGAAAATGGATCCCACCGCTGCCACCAGTTTTGTGGGCTCTTCCCTTCTCGGGCAGGCAACTTCGATGACTCGACGCTGTCTTGCTGGCGCGCACAACTGGTGAGCAACGATATATTCGCTGCCATTAGAGTAATCACTGCTAGCTCTCGTATGTAACTGCTGAACTATTTTATTACACGTGATACTGACTACAAAAATGATGAGGGTGGCTTATATAGTAAGTTCATATTCCGCCCATAAATGACATGCGAACACACAAAACGACATAACTTCTATGCACAAACAACTCGTGACTAATAAACAATGATCAACACGTTCCTCTTTGCCTTCTGTCTTCCTATGTTCCTCTTTGCCTTCTGTCTTCTTATGTGGGCTGGCCCACTAATGTGACTGCTGAAAATTTGATGGCTATACCAGCAGGCGAGAAGTTACTCAGAAATCTCAACCTCTCTAATGCATTATGTCCAGATCACACCCAGGATCTCATAACTATTTTATACTCATTAGGATCCATATCAATATACCTGATTACATTTGGGGTGGCCTCGGCATGCGCTATTCTCTTCAGAATCATGGATGGAGTATTATCAAATCAACTTGTGTACATAGGTGATATCCTGATATCAGAAAAAGATGAAATCAGCATTTACAGGTGTTATGAGGAATTGTTAAGAAGTAGGGTCTGCTAAAAGGGGCAAAAAGTGCATATAACATACCACAATATGAAATTGAACAAGAAGATATAAATATGTCATAAGATACTTATTTGCCTTTGTCTAACACTGCTTGCCAGTCCTTGTTTTACCAAAGTTTACTGTAAATTTACTGCATAGTTTACCGTGTGGTAAACTCTAATTCTGGAACAAACTACAAACCACATGTACAACTTCCTATGTTTACACATGTTTTACCAATCCAGTGTACTTTTTGTTCCAGAATAAGAGTTTACTACATAGTTTCCTCTCAAGCACACTACAGATTTTCCAGCAGTACACTTCAGTAAATCATATGCCTGCAAGCAGTGTAAGCTCCTCAATCCAATGAAGTCAAGGGGCTATGAACATTTCTGGGGAAGGTCTATTGCTACCAACAAAAAAACATCTTCAAGCAACTAACAGTGAATCAATTAAGGGAAAAAGTATGCAAATTGCAAAGATGAATTTAATATACGCTAGCCTCTTGTGAAGTTTTGGTGCATTTTTATTCCTCATTGCCAATAACTTAGACTGTGATTCCCCATTTTTTATGAGGTAGCTATAGGTGCAGTACTATCACATGAGTATCCAGATCAGGGCTGTAACTAGCATTGAGGCAGCTAGCTTAGTGATAAGAATCACATGATACAAGTTACTTCTGTTCAAACTGAGTTTCAGGCTATTCTAATTCGAATTAGATATAACCAAATAAACTATATTTAACAGCACTATATTATAAGACTTACCCCAATGGATTCCTCCAGTTTTGATATTAATATTTTGATATTTTATTGCATCTAAATTAGAAAAGAAAACAACTCAAAACATGTGCATATTGACCAAATAATTATAAAGAAATGAAAATTGATTAATTTTTTTTTTAAGTATTAATAGTATGGTGTGTATGTTGCCCATTCAAACTATTGAAATATCTCTGTAACTAGGTGGAAACTAAGTGAAACGCCACAGTAGCTAAGTGAAGTGCGCATGCGTGCAGCATTAACCTTGGAAACGTACAGTTAGAATAGAAGTTATGAAGTCCCAACGAAAACTAATCATGAAATACGGAGATAGTGTGTGAACGATATAGTGTAGCTATAATAGCAAATGACTTTTTAAAAAGCTGGCTTACTATTAGCAAGTGATAGCACGGGTAGCCTGTGCTATTAGGGGTCGAAAGCACTCATAAAGTAATTGAAATAGCACTCGACTTCGTTTTGTGCTATTTCAATTGCGTTAGCTCATACTATTAATCTTGAATAGCACGGTTACTCGTGCAATTACTCATACAAGTACATTTGAATAATTCCGCCAGAAAAAAAAAGTTAGGAAGTTTTTAACTGAACTTAAGATTTCTTCATACTGTACTACAATAAATATTTTGTCTACTGATTATAGTCATTTAAATTGTTGCCTAACCTGTATTCAGAATTATAACTTAGTTCATTCTCTGAAGTTTAGATTTTGCTTCAGCTTCAAGATGTATTCCTAGATTTTCTAAGACATTTACTACTTGCATTCCTTCAGTAATGTATGGAACTGACAACACGGAGTTAAAGTCAGTCATCAACCCTGTGTCTGATAGAAATTGAGTATCCAATCTAGTAGTCCCCAAAATCATTATCATATGGTTGCAAATTCAACACACACAACATCATTTTAAAGAAAAGGTAATTCGTCCAATGAATTACTGGAGGGATATTTTGTATAAAGAAACGAAGTGTTTGCAGTATTATAGCAGAATATTGAGGTCCAACAATACAATAGCCAAAACTTGCAGTTCAGCACTAGCAACAACCTGACTTGCACCTTCTTGGGGTGGGCTTTATCTGAGCTCTTCTGCGTTGCTTGCACCAATATGGCTTCGAAGCAGAAGAAAAATTTCCTGCCATTAAAAAAGAAAGTGGAGGTTATCAAGGACCACGAGAATGACAGGGGGCTCAGTCACCGTGCGCTAGGGGAAACGTTTCAGTGTGGCAGGACTCAGGTTGCCCAAATTATCAAGAATAAGGATTCTATTTTAGCATTATTTAAAGCAAATGCTTCTGGAAGCAGGATTTCCACTAAAGTCTCTCGTACATGTGAGTATGAAGACATAAATAAGGCTTTGTACGAGTGGTACCTTTTAGCTTGTTCAAAACATGTTTATCCTGGTGGTCCCCAGCTTATTGAAAAAGCTAAAGTCATTGCTGAGAAATTAGGGAACGAAAGCTTTAAGGGATGCAATGGTTGGTTAGGTAAGTGGAAAGCCAAATATAACATCAAACGTTTTAAAATATGTGGGGAGTCTGGGGATGTGCAGGGAGTTACTGTGGATTCATCGAAGGAAAGGCTTCCTGAGTTAATTACAGGCTATGCAAAGGAAGATGTGTGGAATATGGACGAGACTGGAGTATTTTGGCGAGCTTTACCTGATAGTGGCTTTGGACGAATAGGAAAGGAGTGCAAAGGAGGGAAGAAAAGTAATCACTGTGGCATTTTTTGTCAGTGCAGCAGGCATTAAGGAAAAGCCAATTGTCATATGGACTTCAGCTAATCCCAGGTGTTTAAAGCGTTTTGATAAGAGTGCATTGTCAGTCAATTATTTCAATCAGAAGAAGGCATGGATGAGAGATATTATGGAGACTGTTCTAACTAAGTTGAACAGCAGGTTAATTCATAGCCAGCGTTCGATTTTGTTGTTGATGGACAATGCAGGTTGCCACCCTAGCACTCTCGAGTCAAAATTTATTAATATAAAAATAGTTTTTTTGCCAGCCAATACCACTTCAAAGTTGCAGCCACTTGACCTTAAAATTTCAAGGTGCACTATAAACGCTTACTTTTGCGATATGTGCTAACAAAAATTGATGAATGCCAAACTGCATCTTAGGTAGTGAAATCGGTCAATATTTTAGTAGCCATAAGGTGGGTTGCCCAGGCATGGTCAATCGTATCAACTCAGGCATTTTCAAAATGTTTCAGGAAAGCTGGTATCCTCAATTCAGAGATGGATATTGTTTCCTGCAGCATGGAGGAAGATGACCCATTCTCAGCTGTGGATGTTGAAGCCGACCTTACCAGCCTCATTCATGATGTAGTGCCTAACTGCTGCAGCTCAGATGAGTACATCAATGGGGAAGATTCAATACCGGTATGCAATGACCTGGACAGCTTGACATGGGAAGAAGACTTCATGCATCAGCTTGGCCAGGTAGGTGGCGAAGAAGAATGCGATGAAGATGAAGAAGATGATAGTGAACAATTGCCCATTTCAAATGTGAAGACCTACAAGGATGCTATCTTGGCTTTGGAAGATATCAAAACATTTCTAGAAAGTCGAGGTGACTTAATGGAGTCAACCAAGATTGGCATATCTGTGGATTCATTGGCTTCATTACAACTTGCAGAACATTGCATGATTTCTTTCCCACAACAAAGCCACAATAAACTAACATTAATAGCTACATCAAATCATCATCCAAAAAACTCAATCCATTATAGTTATTTTGTCAAATTCTTTAAAAAAAATAGTAGCAAAAAAAAAACTCCGAAATAAGGTCAAACTCTCTACAAAGGCCAAAGGGTTCGTCCCCATGCATGGCTGTTGTTCGGAGGTTCGACTGTCCACAAAAACACAAACAACAAAGATATTTGTAATACAAACAACAAATTATTCATGATCCTATATAATTGCAACATTATGATGTATTGTATGCAGTTTCATACAGGATTTTTGTTTGGGAGGTGGGGGGGGGGGGTGGGGCTCCGAGTGTACTTCGCCAGGTCCGGCATCTTCTCCTTCATCACTGGAAGACTCTGCTCCTGTTGCCTCATCTGCGTCCTCTTCACAATCGGGTCTGTGACTGCATACACATCTGGTCCTAGTAGTACATGTGGTAAAATAAATTAAATTTTTTTGAAAATTTGAAATTGTTAAAAAAACCACAACCCATTTTCAACTCTCAAAACTCAATGAAATATATTATATATTATAGCTAAATAGCTTTCTCTATCTCAATATAGCTATAAATAAGTCCTTTCCACAACAGAAGCTTGCTAGTTTTCAAGAGAAAGACAAGAGAAAGACAAGCTTTCCTCGATCATCTTCTTGACTCCTATTGTCAGTATTCAGAGTTGAGGGGTTTGGTCCACCAACCCTGATACAGGGCCTCCTATAGCCCTAGATGTCGTCTCCCTCCTCTCCGCTTGATCCTGAGTCGCTAGAGTCAGTATCAAGCAAGACTAAAACTTCCCCACAGCACTGTAATTGGTAGACGCCATCTTTCCAAACTGACTCTTCGAAAAATTTTTTTTGCATAGTTACCTGGATCACACGACACGCTCACTTTTTTGCTATGATGTAATAAGCATTACCTAAGACTGTAGTAATGGGGAGGCCCCCAGTTGAACTGGCGATTTTATAAAAAAAGGAGAAGACAGTAAGTCAAACCGCAAAGTCTTGGTCTGCAAAGAAGCGGCTGTTTCAATGTGTTATGGAAGGCTACTGGGCTCAAGCAATTTTTCGCTTCTTCTACAAAGCTCTGGAGATGACTGGATCCATAAATGAAGCTGCTGTGAAGAAGGTAACTTTTTTAAATTCGACGGAGAACCGATGTTTGTTTTTTTTTGCCGAGGAAGAAATAAACGCAACTGCTGTGAGGTACTGTCGAAGCAGTCCTGGCTGAAAGCTATTATAGATTCTTCTCCAATGCATTGGGTGTGGTGAAATACCCTTCCCCACATGCTCACTACAGGAACACCTTCAGGAACATATTAGATTATTAACTATAATTAGCCTACCTTGCCATTCACTATTCATGCATCTCACATTTCACCCTATTCACTCCCATTGCTACTTCCCATGTACTCTAATGCACCACCCTTGTATGCTCTCATCACACACAATTCCTGGTTGGTTTTATATATATTGGCCAACCCAACTTGTAAAGTTCAGTTCGGATTGTATAAGCATTTTGACATCTTGTGAGATACCTACTCCTCTTTGCTTAGAAGTAAAACTCTAGCTTGGGTCGAGGGTTTGAAGGAACTCGGTTTGATCGCTGAGAATCCTGTTGCACATTCCGAACTCTGGTGGCGGCGCTATTTTATTTTCGTCTCTACGTGTCTCACCACATCTGGTGCCGGCGGTGGGATCTACTAGTCTTCGACGGACGAGTGAGATGAATCCATTGCCTGTTACGGCGCTACTGGAAAGAACTTTTTGTGTTTGCTTTGATTTTTTTTTCTTTCATATTTTTTTTATATAAATTCTTTCATATTTTCCTTGTTTATCTCCATGGTGTTTCAGCAGAATTTTTTTTTTATCAGCGGTTTGGTGCATAAATCATATTATTCTTGCTATTTATTAATTTTTGTGTATCGACACTGTTGCAACTGACAATTTCTATAAGTTTGTATTACTACTAGTTTTTTTTTTTGTAAAATGGAGAAATCTGAAGTTATTTCGGACCATACTAGGAGCAAGACCAATAGATCACAGATCGATACTTCAAGAAAACAAGCACTTGACAGAGAGAGAACGGCAGAAGGCACAAAAGAGCCAACAGAAACAGTAGAAGGCACAAACGAGCCAACAGAAAGCTCAGTAGTAGCAACTACACCATCTAAAGACTCAGAAATGGACAGGAGAGAACTGCTTGCTTTGACTAGTGATTCTGATGAAGACTCCGGAGAGGAAGAGGAAGTACCAATTGACATGTCAAGGCCTTCTATTGAGCAGCTTCTTGCCCTGATGATGAAACAGACCATAGATGAGAAGAAAGCCAGATGATTCCATTGTAGCACATACAGTCATTATGGGGTTGGACCACATTAAACATAAGGTCCCTAAGTATTGTTTACCCTTCAACTCTTATGATGTTTCTGGTAATTGTTTGTTTGCTGTGTATGACAAATTACCAGCTAAGTAACCTGTGTATGCAATCTGAAGGTTCTAGCTATAAAGTAAATATTTTTTAAAATTCGGAGAAGCCAACCGGTCTTCACCCGCTTTTAAGCGGGATAGGGAACGAAAGGGTTAATTAACAAACCAAGTTGTTGAACTCTGTAGAAGTCATTGACATTGAATATTTTCTCCTCATGAATCTAATGTATCTTAATATTTGGATGGATTAGTTCCGACGACTACTTGAAAATATTTTTTGCATATTTCCTTGTTTCATCAGGCACTGTCACTAACTTTTTCAACTACTTTATATTATAAGATTAAACAATTTTTGCAAAGAAAATCATTTGCAAGTGTCCACATATATCATACTCCGTCCACAAACGAAGTTCATAGGTTCCAAGTATGTATGTGGCAGTCACGGAATTTTACTCTATCAATCTGCCACTTATAGAAGTTCTGATTACCTATTGTCTGCCACAGAAATCGCAGTTTACTTAAATTAATGCTATTCTAGTCTTTTACAACATATGGTACGCCTGGTACAGTATGTTTTAGTGCACTTAAATCTTGCGATACTAACATGAAGTATTTGAAATAAAACATCTACAAGTATTTGAAAGTATTTTTGCATATTACTTGTATTTCCTTGGTATCATTACCAGTGCTGCTGGAACAGGGTGGGCAGGGTGGGCTTTAGCCCACCCACTTTTTATATCTAACTTTCTAAATAATGCCCAATATATGGAAAGGGTCATCAAT
>WLWD01004204.1_pt1 | contig 24452 bp, 14 predicted proteins | sample 6712731 | NCBI WGS metagenome assembly WLWD01 (sample SAMN12718690, study PRJNA576275) | sponge metagenome | isolation source: marine sponge | host: Mycale hentscheli | place: New Zealand: South Island, Marlborough, Capsize Point | collected 2014-11-01 | reverse complement strand
GTGTGGCTATTAAAGATGTAGTGAGTGGGTGTGGCTATTAAAGATGTGGTGAGTGGGTGTGGTTATCGAAGATGTGGTGAGTGGGTGTTGTTATTAAAGATGGCGTGTGTTCATTCATGAACATTTATTACAGTTGTTTATTTTAGAGGTGGATTGAAAAGTCTATTGCTATGGAAACCGGCAAAGAAGGTATCTCTTAATCCCCATGGTTAGTATTGGGTTTTTTTGTTGTTTTTTGTGTTGTTGTTGTTGTTGTATTTGATAACTTATTTTTACCTATCTGGATCTCCATAGCTTTATTAGTGAGGGTATTTCTGGTATAGAAACTGGTCTGGGATATCAATCCCCCCCCCTTTAGCTTTATTGCGAGTGTACTTCTATAGAACTGGTCTGGATCTCCATAGCTTTATTAGCGAGTGTATTCTATAGAACTGGTCTGGATCTCCAGCTTTATTAGCGAGTGTATTCTATAGAACTGGTCTGGATCTCCATAGCTTTATTAGCGAGTGTATTCTATAGAACTGGTCTGGATCTCCATAGCTTTATTAGCGAGTGTATTCTATAGAACTGGTCTGGATCTCCAGCTTTATTAGCGAGTGTATTCTATAGAAGGGTCTGGATCTCCAAGCTTTATAGGAGTGTATTCTAGAGAACTGGTCTGGATCTCCATAGCTTTATTAGTGAGGGTATTCTATAGAACTGGTCTGGATCTCCATAGCTTTATTAGCGAGTGTATTCTATAGAACTGGTCTGGATCTCCAGCTTTATTAGCGAGTGTATTCTATAGAACTGGTCTGGATCTCCATAGCTTTATTAGCGAGTGTATTCTATAGAACTGGTCTGGATCTCCAGCTTTATTAGCGAGTGTATTCTATAGAACTGGTCTGGATCTCCATAGCTTTATTAGCGAGTGTATTCTATAGAACTGGTCTGGATCTCCATAGCTTTAATGTATATGTATTTTGTGTATTTCCGTAGAACTGGTCTGGATTTTATTCTGCAGTAACTTCATTGGCATGTGCGTGTCTCGGTCGCTGCACTACCAGTTTTACGTGTGGTATTATCACGCGTTGCCACTCCTCCTCCAGTCGACATACCTCCCTCCTTGGTGCAGGTAATTATGCAAACAGTGGTAGTATTGTAATTGAAGGTGTGCTATGTTTAGAGTCGTGATATTGCTGGGGATTGAATGGGTATGGAATGTCTATCCGTCCACTGTACTGAGCTCATCACTGCAGCACGTGTTACACCTCACAATACTGGTGACCCTTTACCAGTCAGGTCATGATCGCTCTGAACAGAATCGTAAAGACTTGTAATATTTTATAAATATATTATATAATTGTTATGATGAACAAAATCTATATAAATACATAAAAACAAACAAACACCAGTAGCTACAGTCACTATAACCTGCAGTAGGCCATACCACATTAGTGGCGCGCGTCCCTGGCATAGTACTCGTTCAGAATCTTCTGTGGAATTCTCTTGAGCATTTCTTTAGGGAAGATTCGTAGCAGCTGCCACCCGATCTCCAGACTTTCAAATACACTTCTGTTATCATACACACCTTCACACAAGAATTACTACCATTAGCTTTTTACACATTGACTCAGAAAGACCACACCCACTGTGAGACAGTATCATTGTCTCAGAAAGACCACACCCACCTTGAGAGATGAAATTCTTTTCAAACTTCTGCAGGAACTCCAGATACAAAAGATCATCTGGAGTGAGAGCCTCTTCTCCTACAACTGCCTTCATGGCCTGCACATCTTTTCCAATGGCATAGTTGGCATACTGTAACCATGACAACAAATATAACAACAGTCTTGGCTATGTTGCATCACCACGTGATATCTCCCTCACTGACTGACAGTGTGATATCTCCCTGACTGACTGACAGTGTGATATCTCCCTGACTGACTGACAGTGTGATATCTCCCTCACTGACTGACAGTGTGATATCTCCCTGACTGACTGACAGTGTGATATCTCCCTGACTGACTGACAGTGTGATATCTCCCTGACTGACTGACAGTGTGATATCTCCCTGACTGACTGACTGTGTGATATCTCCCTGACTGACAGTGTGATATCTCCCTGACTGTGATATCTCCCTCACTGACTGACAGTGTGATATCCCCCTGACTGACTGTGTGATATCTCCCTGACTTACTGACAGTGTGATATCTCCCTGACTGACTGTGTGATATCTCCCTCACTGACTGACAGTGTGATATCTCCCTCACTGACTGACAGTGTGATATCTCCCTCACTGACTGACTGTGTGATATCTCCCCGACTGACTGACAGTGTGATATCTCCCTCACTGACTGACAGTGTGATATCTCCCTGACTGACTGACTGTGTGATATCTCCCTCACTGACTGACTGTGTGATATCTCCCTGACTGACTGTGTGATATCTCCCTGACTGACTGTGTGATATCTCACTGACTGCTGACTGACTGACAGTGTGACATCTCCCTGACTGACTGTGATATCTCCCTCTCTCACTGTATAAATCTCACCAATTGATTAGACACATCAGCATGATCCTCTCGTGTCATCCCTTTACCAATTGCGGACTTCATCAATCGTGAAAGTGAAGGAAGGACATTAATAGGAGGAAAAATCTGCAATAGGAGACATGCACATGTGTAAGGACACTGGATGTACACATGTGTAAGGATACATGTGTAAGGACACTGGATGTGCACACGTGTAAGGATACATGTGTAAGGACACTGGATGTGCACATGTGTAAGGATATGGATGTGCACATGTGTAAGGATACATGTGTAAGGATATGGATGTGCACATGTGTAAGGATACATGTGTAAGGACATGGATGTGCACATGTGTAAGGATACATGTGTAAGGACATGGATGTGCACATGTGTAAGGATACATGTGTAAGGACATGGATGTGCACATGTGTAAGAATACATGTGTAAGGACATGGCTGTGCACATGTGTAAGGACATGGATGTGCACATGTGTAAGAATACATGTGTAAGGACATGGATGTGCACATGTGTAAGGATACATGTGTAAGGACATGGATGTGCACATGTGTAAGAATACATGTGTAAGGACACTGGATGTGCACATGTGTAAGAATACATGTGTAAGGACACTGGATGTGCACATGTGTAAGGATACATGTGTAAGGACACTGGATGTGCACATGTGTAAGAATACATGTGTAAGGATACATGTGTAAGGACATGGATGTGCACATGTGTAAGAATACATGTGTAAGGACATGGATGTGCACATGTGTAAGGATACATGTGTAAGGACACTGGATGTGCACATGTGTAAGAATACATGTGTAAGGACACTGGATGTACACATGTGTAAGGACACTGGATGTACACATGTGTAAGGACACTGGATGTGCACGTGTAAGGACACTGGATGTGCACATGTGTGAAGACAATGGTTGCGTGTATTATAAAGACATGAGAATATGTGACTTGTAAATGTTTTATCCTCACCAATTTACGTCCCTTACCAGTCTATACGGTGTCCCTTACCAGTCTATATGGTGTCCCTTACCAGCCTGTGTGGTGTCTACCAGTCAATACGGTGTCCCTTACCAGCCCATGTGGTGTCTACCAGTCTATACGGTGTCCCTTACCAGTCCATACAGTGTCCCTTACCTGTCTGTTGTGAAGCTGTCTATCTACATATATTTGTCCTTCAGTGATATAGCCGGTCAGGTCTGGGATAGGATGAGTGATATCGTCGTTGGGCATAGACAAGATTGGGATCTGAGTGATGGAGCCATTTCTCCCTTCTACACGACCAGCTCTCTAAACACATCCACACATGATAGGGTATGAACTGAAACCTGACACGATCAGAAATCATTGGAACACTAGGACAATCATCTAAATCCAAGACATCTACTATATTCCCATCTCCAATCCTCCCAGTCTATACTCCTCTGTCTATAATCCTCTGTCTATAATCCTCTCAGTCTATAATCCTCCCAGTCTATAATCCTCTCAGTCTCCAATCCTGTCTATAATCTTCCCAGTCTATAATCCTCTCAGTCTATAATCCTCTCAGTCTCCAATCCTCTGTCTATAATCTTCCCAGTCTATAATCCTCTCAGTCTATAATCCTCCCAGTCTATAATCCTCTCAGTCTCCAATCCTCTGTCTATAATCCTCTCAGTCAATAATCCTCCCAGTCTATAATCCTCTCAGTCTATAATCCTCTCAGTCTATAATCTTCCCAGTCTATAATCCTCTGTCTATAATCCTCTCAGTCTATAATCTTCCCAGTCTATAATCCTCTCAGTCTATAATCCTCTCAGTCTATAATCCTCCCAGTCTATAATCCTCCCAGTCTCCAATCCTCTGTCTATAATCCTCTCAGTCTATAATCCTCCCAGTCTATAATCCTCTCAGTCTATAATCCTCTCAGTCTATAATCCTCTGTCTATAATCCTCTCAGTCTATAATCCTCTCAGTCTATAATCCTCTCAGTCTATAATCCTCTCAGTCTATAATCCTCTCAGTCTATAATCCTCAGTCTATAATCCTCTCAGTCTATAATCTTCCCAGTCTATAATCCTCTTAGTCTATAATCCTCAGTCTATAATCCTCTCAGTCTATAATCTTCCCAGTCTATAATCCTCTCAGTCTATAATCCTCTGTCTATAATCCTCTCAGTCTATAATCTTCCCAGTCTATAATCCTCTCAGTCTATAATCCTCTCATCTATAATCCTCTCAGTCTATAATCCTCATCTATAATCCCTCAGTCTATAATCTTCCCAGTCTATATCCGCTTAGTCTATAATCCTCAGTCTATAATCCTCTCAGTCTATAATCTTCCCAGTCTATAATCCTCTCAGTCTATAATCCTCTGTCTATAATCCTCTCAGTCTATAATCTTCCCAGTCTATAATCCTCTCAGTCTATAATCCTCTCAGTCTATAATCCTCTCAGTCTATAATCCTCTCAGTCTATAATCCTCTCAGTCTATAATCCTCCCAGTCTATAATCCTCTCAGTCTCCAATCCTCTGTCTATAATCCTCTCAGTCTATAATCCTCCCAGTCTATAATCCTCTCAGTCTATAATCCTCTCAGTCTATAATCCTCTGTCTATAATCCTCTCAGTCTATAATCCTCTCAGTCTATAATCCTCTCAGTCTATAATCCTCTCAGTCTATAATCCTCTCAGTCTATAATCCTCTCAGTCTATAATCCTCTCAGTCTATAATCTTCCCAGTCTCCAATCCTCCCAATCTCCAATCTTACTTGTCTCCTTCTACTTGGCTGACTCAAACTTTCTTGATGTAAAATCTTAAGATTTCATTACTCCACCCCTCCCCCTAAATGCCTGTCTTGAATACAGATAATTTATAGCTAGAAATATCAAAACCAAACCACACCCACCTCATAGATAGTAGCCAAGTCAGTGTACATGTAGCCTGGGAAGCCACGACGACCTGGCACTTCTTCACGAGCTGCTGACACCTGTGGACACACCCACAGACACACCCACATAATCCCATCCAATCAAACACTCAGTCAAAATCTCACCTCTCTAAGAGCTTCAGCATAAGAACTCATGTCAGTGAGAATTACTAGCACGTGCTTCTCACACTGATAGGCCATGAACTCAGCTGTGGTCAAAGCCAGTCTCGGAGTAATGATACGTTCAATACTAACACACAAACACACAATGATGATATTCTACTGTGGGAATTCACTCATGCAGGGTGTTAAATTCATGAGGAGTGTCTCCTGAGGGGTGTTAACCGGAGGGATATTAACTTGAGGGTGTTAACCTGAGGGATATTAACTTGAGGGATGTTAACCGGAGGGATGTTAACTCCTAAGGGGTGTTAACATGAAGGGTGTTAACTCCTAAGTGTATTTAGAAACTCACGTGGGGTCATTTGCTAAGTTCAAGAAAAGGCACACATTTTCCATGGAACCATTTTCCTCAAAGTCTTGCTTGAAAAAGCGAGCTGTCTCCATATTCACCTGCAGGTGTGTATGCACGTGCCTTTAAATAAACACACAAACAAGTGCCACCCAAGAGTTCATTATTGCTGAAGTGGAGTAGCTTTTACTGTACTCAAGTAGATGAGTAGCTTTTACTGTACTCAAGTAAATGAGTAGCTGTTACTGTACTCAAGTAGATGAGTAGCTTTTACTGTACTCAAGTAGATGAGTAGCTTTTACTGTACTCAAGTAGATGAGTAGTTGTTACTGTACTCAAGTAGATGAGTAGCTTTTATTGTACTCAAATGCCGCATTAACCAAGATAGCTTACCACTGACACAACATGAACCTGGTGAGTGAGCCACACCTACAGTGAGCCACACCCACAATGTCCCACCACATTCAGGTCATGTCAGAGACAACCTAATTCAAACGGTAAACAATTACATTTACTTCGGGTAAGGATCAACATGCCTAAGGATTAACACGCCTAAGGATTTAGTTTAATGGAGTATAGGACCAGGTCGATCACTAAGCAAACACATACACACACACACACACACAAATTATCTTGCTGCCTCTAGGCGGTCACGCAGTCATGTGCACCTGGCAGAGCCAGGATGGTCACAGTGCCTAAGCAGGCACTGTGAGCCATGCAAGCAAAGCTCCTGGAGCCTAGCTAGGAACTCGCAGAAGAACAGGCCTTTCCTTACAGCAAACGGTATGGGCACCCGAAGTCCCACCTGGACCGTTGCTGTTGCATGAGAAAAGGCCTTGAATTTGCACCCCAGCAAATGTCAGGTACCCAATCACAGCTGGGTGGACTGGTGGGGCTGGTAGGAGGCAGATGGAAAATCAGATGGAAAAATTGCCCGAGTTCGGCTTAAACTCTGGGACCTCAGGCCCTGAGCCAAGGACACAACACATACAAACAATTTTTTTTTAAAATCCCTGACTATTATAGTGTTACTTTGATAGTGTCTCGCTTGCTAATACAAACACAGAGACAGGAGATTCTATCCACAGCCATGCATATTGAAATAGGAGATACTTTACCAACTGTAAATGAATGACTTACACCCATAGCAGCAAATACAATAGCAAAGTTGTCTTCATGATCATCCACAACTGACTTGGAGTGTTCCTGTTTCACTAAACCACCTTGCCGACATATCATAGCTGCAATCTACACACACACACACAACATTACATCAGACCCCTCCCACTAATTAATACAGCACTAAGTACCAGTGAGTGTGGCCCTGTTAATTACTTCATGGATAGTCAGCGAGTGTGTCCCTATTAATTACCTCATTGTTGGCCAGTGAGTATGTCCCTCTTAATTACCTCATATTGTGATTAGTGAGTGTGCCCCTGTTAATTACCTCATGAACGGTCGTGTTTCTATCAACCTTATAACGCGGTAAGCCAGTGGGAAAAATTGCTGTTTATTGTTGTTTGTGTTGGCCCACTCTGCTAGTACATGCAACCTGAAGTTAACTTAATAAGTAAGACAAGTTTGAGCTCTATGATGCAATACCTCTAGGTTACTATGGAAACTTTTATTTAGCATTAGGGGTCATAGTTTAGTTCACTTGGAAATGGCGACTGGGTGGTCAATTGTTGAGGTAGTAGTACATTTTAACCGATTACACGCGAATAAAAATTTTAATTGCGCCTTACGTAATGCGGTCGCGCGCGAGTCACAGAGGATTGATTGCTAGGTGGGAGGGTGACACTAAGCGAGAGAAAGAAGACGAACGTTTGAAGATTGCCTCGGGGACAGTATTATCGAACGATAGAGTACGCTCTAGGCTATTGGGAAAGCATAAATTTGACGCTAAGGAGCTGTTCCCGACTTAAAAATAACAAAGTACTCGCACCGTTTGGCAAAAACTTTTATGGCATCACACTGAGGCTCTTAGTAAGCACACTAGAAAGGTTGGAAGTATGGTTTCATGGCTGAAGCACTGGATGATAGAGGTAAGAGAAAGTGTTTTTGCACGCATCTGTCTTACATTCAGGAAGAATTTGTTGATATTTATTTAGGGTGTGGTTTATTTTGAACTGAGCAATTTGTTATAAATTTTGTGAACAGAGAAGCTTTTATGGCTTTTGTGTATGAAAACAGGTACATCACAAATAAATGATAGATTATTTGAGTGTATTCAGTTTGGTACTCCAAGGTGTCTTTACTTTTGATGTGCTGGTAGGCTGCATTGTTGACAGAATAGTTGGTGATCTTACTATCAAGTGCAACTGGTCTTAGCATAATAGAAGTATATGTCAGAGGGCTCCCTGCAGTCTCACCTGTTGTATAACAATATTTATTTTTACTTATTGCTATAAAGAATGTGGTTAAAATTCCTGTAGAAATCGCTACTTTTCAAAATCATCAATTCCGTTCTCTCGTCAGAGTCCTTGACCATCTAGTAACTACTGCAGTCACTACACCCATCAGTACTGAAGTCATTCTTGCTGTCATCAAACTCCTCGTCACTACCACCAGAGTTACTGCCATCCTTGTCACTGCCATGCTGTGCCAGGTCAAGAATATTGTCTTCATCACTAGGATGCTGAAGTGCCAGTGTTCCACTAGCCAAGATAGCTTTCTACTTGTTTTATCATGAGCAGTTATAGCTTCCGCGATTAACCAGTTAAAGCTCGCAAACACAAAAATGCAAGGTCAAAGTACAAAATGTCATCGTACATCCACACATGCATACCAACAAATATCCCTGATTCTCACTTTAACACCACATACAGACACTGCATACCAACAAATATCCCTGATTCTCACTTTGACACCACATACAGATACTGCATACCAACAAATATCCCCGATTCTCACTCTGACACCACATACAGATACTGCATACCAACAAATATCCCTGATTCTCACTTTGACACCACATACAGATACTGCATACCAACAAATTCCCCGATTCTCACTCTGACACCACATACAGATACTGCATACCAACAAATATCCCCGATTCTCACTCTGACACCACATACAGATACTGCATACCAACAAATATCCCCGATTCTCACTCTGACACCACATACAGACACTGCATACCAACAAATATCCCCGATTCTCACTCTGACACCACATACAGACACTGCATACCAACAAATATCCCTGATTCTCACTCTGACACCACATACAGACACTGCATACCAACAAATATCCCTGATTCTCACTCTGACACCACATACAGACACTGCAGAGTGTCTTCAGTCGCTCGCCAATTACCTTACTATACCCAGCGAGTGAGGCACAGTTGCCTCGGCAGGAAAATTATCAGGTAAGTAGTACTTGACAACCAGCAGAGTAGCCCAGATAGGTTGGTCAGTATAATTTTAACAAGTCACACTCACTAGCCAATTCACTGTAAGAGTGCCCCTACTAATTACTCACATCATTACTGCAAGAGCCCCTACTAATTACTCACATCATTACTGCAAGAGCCCCTACTAATTACTCACATCATTGTGAGGCAGGCCAGCAGCAGAGAAGATGGGAATCTTTTGTCCTCTGGCGATACTGTTCATGGTGTCAATGGCGGAAATGCCAGTCTGGATCATTTCTTCTGGGTAGATGCGAGACCAGGGGTTGATAGGCTGACCTTGGATGTCCAAGAAATCTTCTGCCAGAATACTGGGGCCTTTATCCTTAGGTTTCCCAGAACCATTGAAGACACGCCCTATCAATTACACCCATTGAAGACATACCCTATCAATTACACCCATTGAAGACACGCCCTATCGCTTACACCCATTGAAGACGCCCTACAATTACACCAATTGAAGACACGCCCTACAATTACACCCATTGAAGACACACCCTATCAATTATATCCATTGAAGACACACTCTATCAATTACACCCATTAAAACACCCTATTAGATACACCTAACCCTATTGGACACACTCCTCTAATGTTCACACTTGTACTGCACTCCCTCACAAACTACATTCATTAACAGCTGATCCAAACTAAACTATGGCTGGTCTCACACCCTCCACTGTGCTCTATTATAAACACCCTCTACTGTGCTCTATTATAAACACCCTCCACTGTGCTCTATTATAAACACCCTCTACTGTGCTCTATTTTACACACACCCTCCACTGTGCTCTATTTTACACACACCCTCCACTGTGCTATAATATATACACCCTCTACTGTGCTCTATTATAAACACCCTCCACTGTGCTCTATTTTACACACACCCTCCACTGTACTCTATTATACACACCCTCCACTGTGCTATAATATATACACCCTCCACTGTGCTCTATTATACACACCCTCCACTGTGCTCTATAAACCACCATAAAACATTTCTACTACTTGATATTGCAGCCAACCCTTTTCCATATATTCTCACTCATCCTATGCCTGCTCACCGAGCATGTCTTCTGACACTGGTATGCGCAGAATGTCTCCAGTGAATTCACAAGTGGTGTGTTTAGCATCAATGCCTGAGGTTCCTTCAAACACCTATACATTCACAACAATGACAGACAAGACAGTGAGTAGGTTAGAACACCTGCCATGAATGTAGCTGCAGTAGCCAGCTAACGGACAGCACCTTGTGCTCAATGAAAACCAAACAATGAGCTCACAGCACGAGACCTTCCTGTCCTGCTGAGCACGCAGTTTCTTCTGTGTGTTTATGTAAAAAAATAAACCAGTTAAGAGTTGCTAGGTAATGATTACAGTGCAAGGAACACAAGTCCAGTTACTGACACATTTCTCCTTCAGTATTCTCTCTCCCTCCTTCCTACCTACATTTCCTCACCTGCAACTTCTTTCCTCTTGCACACCTGTCCCCTCCCCTCTCTCACTCACCTGTCCCCTCCCCCCTCTCGCTCACCTGTCCCCTCCCCCCTCTCGCTCACCTGTCCCCTCCCCCCTCTCACTCACCTGTCCCCTCCCCCTCTCACTCACCTGTCCCCCTCCCCCCTCTCACATCACGCTGTCCCCTCGCCCCCCTCACTAATCATCACCTGTCCGCCTCCCCTCGCCATCACCTGTCCCCGTCCCCCCTCTCACTCCCTGTCCCCTCCCCCTCCCTCACTCACCTGTCCCTCCCCCCTCTCACCACCTGTCCCCTCCCCTCTCTCACTCACCTGTCCCCCTACCCCTCTCGCAACCTGTCGCCCTCCCCCCCCCCTCACTCACCTGTCCCCTCCCCCCTCTCACGCACCTGTCCCCTCCCCTCTCTCACTCACCGGTCCCCTCCCCTCTCTCCTCACCTTTCCCCTCCCCCCTCTCGCTCACACTGTCCCCCCCCCATCCCCCCTCTCACTCCCCTTTCACCCTCCCCCCCCTCTCTCTCACACTGTCCCCCTCCCTCCCCCTCTCGCTCACTGTCCCTCCCCCTCCCCCTCTCACTCACCTGTCCCCTCCCGCCCCTCTCTCTCCCTTCCCCTCCCCCCTCTCACATCCCCATCCACACTTTCCCGCATCCCCCTCTCTCTCACCTGTCCCCTCCCCCTCTCTCTCCGCTTTCCTCCTTCCCCTCTCTCTCCCCTCTTTCTTCCCCTTCCCGCCCTCCTCTCCCCTCTGCTTTCCCCTCCCCTCTCTGCTCACCTGCACTACAGCCTTGGAGCCACTGACTTCGTAGTACTTGTCCGCTCCTTTGGGCGCCTAAGATAAAGTGAGTTTCACTATTTCAGCATACTTGGGGAACTACAACAATGCAACAAGCCAACCATTAAATTAAGATAGCTAGGATATTTGCCATAAGAATAGTAAATTTTCTCGTCTACCAGCCCATATGAGTTAATTAAAACCTAACCTAATTAATATAAACATAATATTGGCTGCTATAATAGAAAAATGTCTATTATTATAATTATTTCAGCTGAGAATGACTGAATCATAAGAGAAGAACTACATGCATTCATTTCGTACTTGCATCAAACACAGTCACACTCACCTTCACATTATCCAAAATGACAAGAGGTCCATTCACTCCAGACACTGTTCTATACGCTAAGAAAGAATATATCATAGTGATACCAACTTCTTGAAGCTATGCCATCTGCAGTAGCAACTTCTACTTTCACTTACTGAGCCGAGGCTGGGTAATGTAATTCCTAGTTACTGCTAATGCATGCTCCCGGGCTCCCCTCACGTCTGGACTAGCCATAGCAATTCAGCAGGGTGCGGACGGGTGGAAGAGAATGAAGGCACACGTTTGGAAGAGACCTACCAGAAATATAACTTCCAACTTCTCCAGATTCAATAAAAGGTTAGAGTACAGTGACTCACATGACCAGGGCAGAGGGAGGTGCTGGGGGTGTGGCAAATGTGATTACATTTATTTTTAGGTTACCTGTCGCGCCGGCGCGCGGGTAGGTGGCTGTGGTCCGCTTCCTAAATTGCGCATGTTCATAACGCCTACGTATTTTTGGGGGCACCCACGTACAAAAACCGACGGAGACGTGGTGGGCGTTTATATGGCTGTAAAGAGGTGGGTGGCCGACAGTTTGTAAAAAAACACACATTCCACAGGAAATTGCATTAGGTTTGTAGTAACCATATAGGGATATTGGTAAATACCACCCATGTAATCCGCAGGGCTACAAAGGGTATTCTACGGTTATCATAACAGCAACATCCGCTGTAACAAGCCGCATGCCCACGCAATCGCAGGCACTGCGCCCGAACGCCTACTCAACCGGCCTATATTATAGTCGGTTCAGCCTCCACAGCCGCCAGTCACCCCCGAGAGTTGCTTATTCTGAGCAGAATTTTGTTGGTTTTCACTTCTTTCATTGGATTAAAGGAAGTGACAAAGATATCATTCGGTAAGTATTTAACAACTATATATTTTTTTGATTTGGTTTGTTTATTGACATTGTGATTTGTTGATGGCAGGTTCCTTTGTTTTTAGTGACAAACTGGATTGTGGCCATTCTTCTCATCCACCTCATCAGGCGTCCATGGCTAGCGTGCAAGTTTGTATGCCCCACCAACCGATCAGCATCCATGGCAAGTGCGTGTGGGACTTTCAAGGCGTAATGACTCCAAGCACAACAACTTTCCAGTTACCAGCTCAAAAATTCGAGCTAACCCGCAGTCCACCCAGCCATGGAGCAGGCCAACCTTCACAAAGATCGCCTTTCAGCTTACACCAAGAGCAGAAGTTTCAAACTAAGCCTCTCTATAATTTTGCTTCGAGTAATAGTGGATGCGCCAGTGACAATTTCTCAGAATCTTTGTCACGGGCCACTGCCTCTCCAGCTCAGGGCGGCCGGTATCAAGGGATTCTACAGAACAGCTCGGGTAGTACGGCACCCTTGACTCACCACGTCCCCGCCTCAGAAGTGAACGGGGTGGTAAGATCAGGCCAAAGCAACTCCTCGACCTGCAGCACTGGAAACTCTGTTTTGCCGCCGCAGGCTAGCGCCAATAACCCATTGATCGACCAACCTTGGATATCTCCGGGAAACGTTCGTGCACTTCCGGACACCCCCGTTTCTACGGCATTACCAAGCTGGCCCACAGCGCCTCCACCTCCTGCCCCCATGATGGACTGTGTGAGTACGCAGAGTCTTCCTGCTTCTGATGGAGTCTCATTATGTCCGCTGTCAATACAATCATCACTTGGAACTACGGGAGTCACTTCCACAATTGTGACTCTGTCTGAAAATCATCAGGTAGGTCTGAAACGCCAGCCCTCCCCACCTCAGACTTCACTGATGAACAACGCAATTGGTGATCTTCCCCCGCACTTGGCGCTGCTGGCTTCTTTGCCAGGATTACCTCAAGAACTCATTAATCCACCTCTTTCAATGACCCAACCAGCACACAATCCTTCCCTGACTGGTCACTCTCCTGTGCTAAACTTCATGACAACTAATTCCAAAAGAAAAACTCCTCCAAGATCAAAGTCTTCTTCCACTTCTACACCAAAAAAGCCAAAGGTAGCAAAGCCCCCATCAGAAAAGCCTCACATATGTCCTGTAGAGAACTGTGGCAAGAGGTTCTCAAGATCGGATGAACTGACTCGCCACTTAAGAATACACACTGGCCAGAAGCCTTTTCAGTGTCATATCTGTCTGCGCTGTTTTTCCAGGTCTGACCATCTGACAACGCACATCCGAACCCATACTGGAGAAAAGCCATTTGGTTGCGATTCTTGTGGTCGTCGTTTTGCTCGCTCTGACGAGAGAAAGCGTCATCAGAAGGTGCATGAGAAAGAAGCTGCTAAGGAGGCTGCTAAAAGTCAGATACAACCTGGTGGTGGAAATCCAGAAATTGCCATTTCTCCTCAAGTGGTGCTTGGTACAACTCAAAGTAACACTGATATAGCGAACTCTCTACAACATGCAGAACAAACCATTAGTACTATTGAATTAAAGACTGAAGCCCCTCCTCTTTCAATACAGTGACAGACCTTCACGATCATTAACATCTCTCTTTCTCTCTCGAGTACTCTTCTTCCCTAGCAGTTCATCTGTTCTATTCTTGTACCTTACATGTACTTGACACCATCATATTTACTCAGCAATGCACTTCTTTCACTTTTGTGTACATACTCTTCTGATCACCTAAGGAATGAATTACTACCTTTCATCTATAGTCATTTTTAAATGTTATTTATTTTAAAAAAATGTCTCCAAGGAATTTAAAAAGAGCAAGTGAAGGGATGTGGAGTATAAATTAGTTGAGGAGTGTACTGCCCACAATAGACAAGTTCTTGATAGAGTCCAAAGAATGCATCGTAGTGTCTTGAATGTCCACTTCCTTCATGTACCAACTTGAATTAGAATCTGCTTGTGCTAAATTTTCTTCAACCTCTAAAGATTCCTTGATATCATTTCTAAACCCCTCGTAAAATAGTATCTACACACACACACACACACAATTACTCAGTCTACAGTTTCTATACATTACAATATCACACACATACAAACTCCTATAAACACTAGCAACAGTGCAGTGTGTGTGTGTGTGTGTATGTGTGTGTGTGTCTATAAGTCCGTACCTGGGCTTTAACCACAGCCACTAGGCAGATATCCAAGTAGTCTGCCTTTACTTGGACCAGTTGAGGTACTTCTTGCATGAGTCGCTCATGCACTCTCTCATAGTCCACACGAGTGCGGGACAACTGGCTTGTCATCTGACTCTACACACCACAATAAACATACACACTTTCAAACATATCATTTAGGTCTCGTCTACTTACCAGTTCGAGTTTGCATGTCTGGGCGGAGCTAGCCTGCCCATGTTGTGCAGTACTCATGGCAGATGCAACTTTTCGTTCTTGTTTCTCCACACGGCTCTGAAGTCTTTCATATTCCTGTACACATGCATCACACCGCCAGCTCTCTTCCCTACTCCCGAGTAATTATATACATACTTGTAACTTGTGTTCCCTTTGCTTAGAATAGAGCTCCACTTTCTTGCAGACATCACTCAATCTTACACACACAACATGGAGGTATAGCTGAGTGTAAAGGAGGCGGTGCAAAAGGCACTCCATATTACACAATGAGAGATAAAAGTGGTTTATACCAATGTCAAGTATAAATAGAATTTGCCAACAAATAACCTTACACATAACTTCAAAAACAGAGTGATCCACACATACATGTGAATGACTCCATTAGAGAGTAGTCTACACATACATGTGAATGACTCCATTAGAGAGTGGTCCACACATACATGTGAATGACTCCATTAGAGAGTGGTCCACACATACATGTGAATGACTCCATTAGAGAGTGGTCCACACATACATGTGAATGACTCCATTAGAGAGTGGTCTACACATACATGTGAATGACTCCATTAGAGAGTGATCCACACATACATGTGAATGACTCCATTAGAGAGTGGTCCACACATACATGTGAATGACTCCATTAGAGAGTGGTCCACACATACATGTGAATGACTCCATTAGAGAGTGGTCCACACACACATGTGAATGACTCCATTAGAGAGTGGTCCACACATACATGTGAATGACTCCATTAGAGAGTGGTCCACACATACATGTGAATGACTCCATTAGAGAGGGGTCCACACATACATGTGAATGACTCCATTAGAGAGTGGTCCACACATACATGTGAATGACTCCATTAGAGAGTGGTCCACACACACATGTGAATGACTCCATTAGAGAGTGGTCCACACATACATGTGAATGACTCCATTAGAGAGTGGTCCACACATACATGTGAATGACTCCATTAGAGAATGATCCACACATACATGTGAATGACTCCATTAGAGAGTGGTCCACACATACATGTGAATGACTCCATTAGGGAGTGGTCTACACATACACACAAACTATCCTAATGTATGTTAGACTCACTTCTTCATGGGATCCACATATAATATATCTTGATCGTTTCTCAACTCTCTGGAATGAATGTGTTCAGAATCCAAGATGCTGGACAATAGTTCGACCTGCGCACATGCCACCAGCACACACACACACACACACACACACACACACATCCACACACACACACACAAAAGCACGTTTGAGTAAATCACACTGATCATGTATATAGAATTAAACTAGTGCAGGGTCATAAGCTTGCTAATTTTACTCAGTTGTCCTGTTTTCTTTTGGTTTGTTATTGTTGTCCATTGTAAAGCTGTTTCTAACTTGCTCTTTTAGTATGTCTTTGTACTTGATCTGAAGCATCAACTCAACTAAAGATCCAACTCTCTGCAGTGAATAGAAAGTGAATGTCACTGCAGCCACACGAGGGTTTTTAAATCTGGTTAGAGAGGTTTTCTTGTGAAACTGACAATCCTCCGTGTTTCCTGCCTGTGCCTCTACTTGTGTGGGTGCTTCGTGGCCCAAAAAGTGGGTTATGTGGTCTGAGATTAGGCCTGTTGCGGAGGCTGTGTGGTCTACACACCCACACATTCACAATGTAGCATTCACCGGCTGCCAAGAATGCAACCTTGTATTTGGTCAAAAACACACATTTATCCTGAAACTGGCCAACTACACACTTGGACACCAACAGACAGTCTAACTATCAATGGTTTATTGTGTAATTAACACTGTGGACCATAGAGCACTGTGGACCATAGAGCACTGTGGACCATAGAGCACTGTGGACCATAGAGCACTGTGGACCATAGAACACTGTGGACCATAGAACACTGTGGACCATAGAGCACTGTGGACCATAGAGCACTGTGGACCATAGAGCACTGTGGACCATAGAGCACTGTGGACCATAGAGCACTGTGGACCATAGAGCACTGTGGACCATAGAGCACTGTGGACCATAGAACACTGTGGACCACAGAACCATGTGACTTTCTGAAGTAGTGTACATTCCTAGAGGTAATACAAGATGAGAAGGTCAAAGTAAAGCTACCACTCAATCAGACCATCCATTACTTAGTGCAATTTGAGTCCAGTATATCTAGAATCTGTGTCAGTCTCTTTAAGAAAACTAGATAAGCCTAAAAACACAACAACAGTTGGTTTTTCTATTGGCAAGTACAAATTACAATATTTATCTTAAGCATTCTCACTAGCTATCTCTCCCTGACCTCCTCTACTCTCACTAGCTATCTCTCCCTGACCTCCTCTACTCTCACTAGCTATCTCTCCCTGACCTCCTCTACTCTCACTAGCTATCTCTACCTGACCTCCTCTACTCTCACTAGCTATCTCTCCCTGACCTCCTCTACTCTCACTAGCTATCTCTCCCTGACCTCCTCTACTCTCACTAGCTATCTCTCCCTGACCTCCTCTACTCTCACTAGCTATCTCTCCCTGACCTCCTCTACTCTCACTAGCTATCTCTACCTGACCTCCTCTACTCTCACTAGCTATCTCTCCCTGACCTCCTCTACTCTCACTAGCTATCTCTCCCTGACCTCCTCTACTCTCACTAGCTATCTCTCCCTGACCTCCTCTACTCTCACTAGCTATCTCTCCCTGACCTCCTCTACTCTCCTCTAGGCTAGATTACTTGCCATTTGTGCATAGGCACATTATAATTGAGTATTCCTAAATTATTATCTTTATGATCACTGAGATAAAGGAGAGAGAGAGAGAGCTAACTATGAGATACAGTCCTTGCTATACATTTAAAGTTTTATCCACTTTTAAACAACACTTGAAAGACTACACTACATAAGGTTGGACTGCCTTTCAAGGCCCAGTAGTAGCCTATGTGAAATAGAGGTGCTATGAACCACACAGTATAGAGGTGCTACTGAGAGTGCTTCACTTGCCAACATGCCACAGATTCTACCACAAACTACCAAATTAAAAGTACTTTTGTACCAATTCTTTAATAGGATCTTGTTTGGCACTGGACGATGTCTTCATATCTGTGAGGATATGCTGTTGACTTTTTGATCGACCTAATACAATACAGTATCAACACTAACTCCATGTATCTCAATAACACAATCATTCATAACACAATTTAAGGCATTATTAGAAAACCCAAATGTTAAGGCATTACTATTAATCTTTTTTAGCATCATAATTTCTTTCTTAGCCTTCTTTTACTCATTAGATGTATTCTCTCTCTTTCACAGGATATTTTTAAACAATACAGAATTAATTATATTTGGTCACCACCAGGAATCGAACTCAGGACTGCTTAGGCGTTAAGCAAGCAGTCCTGGGTTCGATTCCTGGTGGCGACCAAATATTTTTAATTCCTGTATTGTTTAAAAAGCCTGTGAAAGAGATACAATACATCTAATGTTTTAGCATTACTAGAAAACTCTGATGATAAGAAAATATGATTTTAATGTGCATTTAGGGAACCCTGGTTCCTAGGAAACCCTGGTGCCTAGGAAACGCTGGAATGGAAACCCTAATGTTCAGGCCTTACTAAGAGAGCTTAACCCTTTCCACGCCGACTTACTTCAACACTTCGGGTGTCTTTTAGAATTTGAATTTGATTATTGAATTTCTACCGCAAAGCAACCACAAAAGTCCACAAACAAACAGCCAGGCATATAAAGCAGGTAGCTATAGCCTTATAACAAGCAAAATCAACTTCTAAAACTAAAGCCTGAAAATGAACCAGAACCAGTCCATCTTACAGCAAGTTTCGAGGAGACTCCGAGGAACTACCCCAATTGATTGCTCTTGACGTCTGGTAAGATAAACGTTTATATCCATATTCTTCCAAAATGCTGAAGGACTAGGTTTCATACTTTATATTCTGAATGTTTGAAGTCCATAGGCGACAAAAATTTGGGCGCTCGGTGTGAGGCCACACCTCATATGAACATGCAACTGGCTAGATTCAATTTAGTTTTCTTCTTGTATTGCCAATCACGCATTCATGTTTTTGTTAAATAAATGTTTGCGTGACACAGTTTTATACATACGGCTGTGTCACGTGTTTGAAGGTCACTTGGAATCGTGTGCTGTTTGCTTAACAACTATTTCTAATCCTCCAGGCTTGGGGTAGCTAGTGGTAGTGCCACTCTAAGTCTGGTGGCAGCAACGTACTTTGCTGTTGTCAATAGAGTGTTCCCAGTCACAATCCAGGGCGGGGTCACACTCGGCGTCCTGAAATTTCTCGGTCAAAACAAATTTCTCCATCTCTGTTTTCAGACAATTAAAAAAAACAACTTAACCTGCCCATACGGGTTCAATATTCTATTAAAGGAAGTACAATTCCTACTGTACGTATAAAAAAGAAATGACGGCTTAATCTAAAATAGATTTATTTTTAAAATTCGGAGAACACGGACCAGTTCTCGCCTGCATATATGAGGTTACAGCATTGAAAGGTTAAGGCATCACTAATACTGATGTTAAGGACTCCTACAGAGGTAGGACTGGCCAGTACGAATAAATAGTTCCCTCTATATTTTGGTAAGTGTAATACAGGATTTTTGCCGGTGGTAAGAGACTAAACCATTTTACATAACTGCGAACATTACTTACTATTCTCTGCTTCATTACATTTGGTCATGTCTTTGTACAGTTTCTTGATAACTGCTCTCATCCTAAGAAAACATTACCATGGTAACATACTGTAACCTTAGTAACACAACTGTGAGTTATATACAGCCAAAAAAATACATTAACTACAATCTGTTCACAATGACTTACGCTTAAGCAAGAACTAGATATAGAATAGAGAAGAGAACTAGACATAGAGGAGAGAGGAGAACTAGATATAGAGGAGAGAGGAGAACTAGATATAGAGGAGAGAGGAGAACTAGATATAGAGGAGAGAGAGAACTAGATATAGAGGAGAGAGAGAACTAGATATAGAGGAGAGAGGAGAACTAGATATAGAATAGAGAAGAGAACTAGATATAGAGGAGAGAGGAGAACTATATAGAGGAGAGAGGAGAACTGGATATAGAGGAGAGAGAGAGAGAACTAGATATAGAGGAGAGAGGAGAACTAGATATAGAGGAGAGAGAGAACTAGATATAGAGGAGAGAGGAGAACTAGATATAGAGGAGAGAGGAGAACTAGATATAGAGGAGAGAGGAGAACTAGACATAGAGGAGAGAGGAGAACTAGATATAGAGGAGAGAGGAGAACTAGATATAGAGGAGAGAGGAGAACTAGATATAGAGGAGAGAGAGAACTAGATATAGAGGAGAGAGAGAACTAGATATAGAGGAGAGAGGAGAACTAGATATAGAATAGAGAAGAGAACTAGATATAGAGGAGAGAGGAGAACTATATAGAGGAGAGAGGAGAACTGATATACAGAGTCGAGAGAGAGAGAAACTAGATATAGAGGAGAGAGGAGAACTAGATATAGAGGAGAGAGAGAACTAGATATAGAGGAGAGAGGAGAACTAGATATAGAGGAGAGAGGAGAACTAGATATAGAGGAGAGAGGAGAACTAGATATAGAGGAGAGAGGAGAACTAGATATAGAGGAGAGAGAGAACTAGATATAGAGGAGAGAGGAGAACTAGATATAGAGGAGAGAGGAGAACTAGATATAGAGGAGAGAGAGAACTAGATATAGAGGAGAGAGGAGAACTAGATATAGAGGAGAGAGGAGAACTAGATATACAAGAGAACATGATTGTGGAGAACAATTAAGGTTTGACCCGTGTTTACATGTGAGGCAGTATAAGGGGTGAATAATTGAAAATTCTGTATTATGTGTGTGTGTTCTCTCATCTAGGATTGAGACACACAAGTTCTCTCATCTAGGATTGAGACACACAAGTTCTCTCATCTAGGATTGAGACACACAAGTTCTCTCATCTAGGATTGAGACACACAAGTTCTCTCATCTAGGATTGAGACACACAAGTTCTCTCATCTAGGATTGAGACACACAAGTTCTCTCATCTAGGATTGAGACACACAAGTTCTCTCATCTAGATTGAGACACACAAGTTCTCTCATCTAGGATTGAGACACACAAGTTCTCTCATCTAGGATTGAGACACACAAGTTCTCTCATCTAGGATTGAGACACACAAGTTCTCTCATCTAGGATTGAGACACACAAGTTCTCTCATCTAGGATTGAGACACACAAGTTCTCTCATCTAGTTGAGACACACAAGTTCTCTCATCTAGGATTGAGACACACAAGTTCTCTCATCTAGGATTGAGACACACAAGTTCTCTCATCTAGGATTGAGACACACAAGTTCTCTCATCTAGGATTGAGACACACAAGTTCTCTCATCTAGGATTGAGATAAATATAAACAGCAGAACATTTAACATACAATAACATTATTTTAGATAAATTCCACAGGCTTTTTTTTAATTACAGAATTAAAAATATTTGGTTGCCACTGGGAATCGAACCCAGGACTGCTCGCTTAATGCACAAGCGCTCTGCCACTGAGCTACGATAACCAGCCGGCGAACAAACACTCCAATTATGTATTTATACTGGTTAAGGGGTACTGCTATGCTACAGTGTTACTCTCATTATTTTGCCTCAAAACATTTGCACCCTTTCTCCCTCCAGCACAATTTACACTTTCACAATTCCACTATTTTCACTGATTACAGCTCAATTGTTATATTGTATGCTAGCGATAAAAAAATACAAGTCAATGGATAATTTCTAGCAACAACAGATTACATTATGAATATATTCATGTTGATACCTTATGCTACATGTCACGAGTTATTAACATTTTGCTACCTTACAGGCCTGGGGTAACCGGCCAATATTGGGGGTCTTTTGCTACCTTACAGGCCTGGGGTAACCGGCCAATATTGGGGGTCTTTTGCTACCTTACAGGCCTGGGGTAACCGGCCAATATTGGGGGTCTTTTGCTACCTTACAGGCCTGGGGTAACCGGCCAATATTGGGGGTCTTTTGCTACCTTACAGGCCTGGGGTAACCGGCCAATATTGGGGGTCTTTTTTATATCCAGATTTACACACACCATGACTATTGGGTGTTGACTTGTCCTGTGACACTGTGAGATTTAAAAGTTAAGTGCATGTGAGTCTTCTTCTAATCAAAGCACATGAGCATAAGAACTTACATAATGTTTTTTGCCAGTAATGTCATCTGTAAGGCTACAAGTCATCAGAAACTCTTAGTTTTGGAGAACATCCAAACCAACCAGTATTTCCTTTATCCCACAAAAAAGTTAGTACTCAAGTTTATTCTGTTAATGCCAGCTAATCAAGTATATTCTGTTAGTGCCAGCTAATCAAGTATATTCTGTTAATGCCAGCTAATCAAGTATATTCTGTTAGTGCCAGCTAATCAAGTATATTCTGTTAGTGCCAGCTAATCAAGTATATTCTGTTAATGCCAGCTAATCAAGTATATTCTGTTAGTGCCAGCTAATCAAGTATATTCTGCTAGTGCCAGCTAATCAAGTATATTCTGCTAATGCCAGCTAATCAAGTATATTCTGTTAGTGCCAGCTAATCAAGTATATTCTGTTAGTGCCAGCTAATCAAGTATATTCTGCTAGTGCCAGCTAATCAAGTATATTCTGCTAGTGCCCGCTAATCAAGTATATTCTGCCAGTGCCAGCTAATCAAGTATATTCTGTTAATGCCAGCTAATCAAGTATATTCTGTTAGTGCCGGCTAATCAAGTATATTCTGTTAGTGCCAGCTAATCAAGTATATTCTGTTAGTGCCAGCTAATCAAGTATATTCTGTTAGTGCCAGCTAATCAAGTATATTCTGTTAGTGCCAGCTAATCAAGTATATTCTGTTAGTGCCAGCTAATCAAGTATATTCTGTTAGTGCAAGCTAATCAAGTATATTCTGCTAATGCCAGCTAATCAAGTATGTTCTGTTAATGCCAGCTAATCAAGTATATTCTGTTAGTGCCAGCTAATCAAGTATGTTCTGTTAATGCCAGCTAATCAAGTATATTCTGTTAGTGCCAGCTAATCAAGGTATTCTGTTAATGCCAAGCTAATCAAGTATATTCTGCTAGTGCCAGCTAATCAAGTATATTCTGCTAATGCCAGCTAATCAAGTATATTCTGTTAGTGCCAGCTAATCAAGTATATTCTGCTAATGCCAGCTAATCAAGTATATTCTGCTAATGCCAGCTAATCAAGTATATTCTGTTAATGCCAGCTAATCAAGTATATTCTGCTAGTGCCCGCTAATCAAGTATATTCTGTTAATGCCAGCTAATCAAGTATATTCTGCTAGTGCCCGCTAATCAAGTATATTCTGTTAGTGCCAGCTAATCAAGTATATTCTGTTAGTGCCAGCTAATCAAGTATATTCTGCTAATGCCAGCTAATCAAGTATGTTCTGTTAATGCCAGCTAATCAAGTATATTCTGTTAGTGCCAGCTAATCAAGTATATTCTGTTAGTGCCAGCTAATCAAGTATATTCTGTTAGTGCCAGCTAATCAAGTATATTCTGTTAGTGCCAGCTAATCAAGTATATTCTGCTAATGCCAGCTAATCAAGTATATTCTGCTAATGCCAGCTAATCAAGTATATTCTGTTAATGCCAGCTAATCAAGTATATTCTGCTAGTGCCCGCTAATCAAGTATATTCTGTTAATGCCAGCTAATCAAGTATATTCTGCTAGTGCCCGCTAATCAAGTATATTCTGTTAGTGCCAGCTAATCAAGTATATTCTGTTAGTGCCAGCTAATCAAGTATATTCTGCTAATGCCAGCTAATCAAGTATGTTCTGTTAATGCCAGCTAATCAAGTATATTCTGTTAGTGCCAGCTAATCAAGTATATTCTGTTAGTGCCAGCTAATCAAGTATATTCTGTTAGTGCCAGCTAATCAAGTATATTCTGTTAGTGCCAGCTAATCAAGTATATTCTGCTAGTGCCAGCTAATCAAGTATATTCTGCTAGTGCCAGCTAATCAAGTATATTCTGCTAATGCCAGCTAATCAAGTATATTCTGCTAGTGCCAGCTAATCAAGTATATTCTGCTAATGCCAGCTAATCAAGTATATTCTGTTAGTGCCAGCTAATCAAGTATATTCTGCTAATGCCAGCTAATCAAGTATATTCTGCTAATGCCAGCTAATCAAG
>WLWD01001172.1_pt1 | contig 24468 bp, 14 predicted proteins | sample 6712731 | NCBI WGS metagenome assembly WLWD01 (sample SAMN12718690, study PRJNA576275) | sponge metagenome | isolation source: marine sponge | host: Mycale hentscheli | place: New Zealand: South Island, Marlborough, Capsize Point | collected 2014-11-01 | reverse complement strand
ATGTAAGGGGGGGCGGGCGGCACTGGTCACCATGGGAGTGAAATAGAATTATTGGAAGGCCTATGTCCTACATTAAAAAAACATAATCTTATCTAATGAGGTCTGCATATGTCAGATCCTGACAAGTTAATTCAGCTACTCATTTTCACCTCCACCGTCTAGCCATTTTCAGTCAACTGTGACATTCACTATTTAGATGCTTTTCACACACTATTCAACTCTGACTCTCACCTCCCCTTAGGTTTATCACACGTTGATTCACACTTACGGTTGCTGGCTGGCTATAAAAAGGCCAGCCCTCAGCTCACCGTAGCAGTTGTTGAGTTTTGATCTATACAGATTCTACAACTTCCAGAACCAGAACTCTAAGCACTCTTAGTCCCTGACAGCTTAGGATAGTCTCAAATGGATATTCGCTCTTTCTTCTGTGGTGCAAGCTCTTCAAAGTCACCTGGCCACTCAAGTAGCAGTGACACAGAAGATAAAATTGACAGCAATCAATCTGATACTGAGTTTTTGGAGCCAAGTCCTGCCAAGAAAAGATTAATTGTCCATGAGAAGCATGCAAAGGAAAGATTAACTACACATGAGAAAAGCAAGAAAATCACTGCAAGCAGTCGAAAATACAACAAAAAATGGGAAGAGAGCTTCAATTGGCTGATGTTTGATAAAAATTTCCAAGGAGTTTTTTGTAAGGTTTGCAGGAAGAGAGGAATTTCTCTTCAAAGAACAGGAGGAACATGGATATCAAAACCTTTCACGAACTGGAAGAAGGCAATAGAGAAGATGAAAATTCATGCAAAGAGTGATATTCACCTCCTATCATGTGAAGCAGAGATGGCTGCAGCTACAGCACTACAAGAAGGGTCAGTTATTCAGCAACTCCAACAAATTAATGATGAGGAAAAGTTGAAGAACAGAATGGCCATTAAAGCTCTAATTCGTTGCACCCATTTTCTAGCTCGTCGCCACATTCCCCACACAACAAATTTTGATGAACTTATTGATCTAATCGTAAGTTGTGGTGCAGAAGATTTAAAGGGGGTCCTTGAAAGAGCTAGATTAAATGCAACCTACACATCTAAAGTTGCTGTTGTTGAATTTGTTGAGGCAGTTGGCTTATGGGCTGAAGAATGTTTACTGAAACGGCTTCGCCAAGCTTCCCATTTCAGCATAATGGCAGATGAGTGCACTGATGTGACGACCACAGAAGAGCTTTCAATGTTCTTCCGCTGGGTGAACATGGACGGTCAACCTGTTGAGCACTTCTTGGATATAGTTCCATTGAAAGCTACTGATGCAAAGACTATTTATTCTGCCCTTGTTGAATTCATGAAAGATAAAAACATACAGATTAGCAAGCTGGTGGGTATGGGATTCGATGGAGCAGCTACTTTCTCTGGGAAACACAATGGTGTGCAGAGTCTCCTGAAGAAAATTTCACCTCATGCACTTTTCGTACACTGCCATTGCCATTTGCTACAGCTAGCATGCGTTCAAGCAGCTAATGCTACCAGTGGGATAAAACATGTGTACATCACACTCACCACCCTCTGGAAAATTTTCCACTATTCTCCTAAGCGAGCTGAGAGTCTCAAAGCAGTACAGCAGGTGCTTGACTTACCTGAGCTGAAAGTTGTGAAACCATCAGATACTCGCTGGCTGTCCCATGAACGCTGTGTGAAGGCAGTCAAAGCTAGCTACAGTACAATTGTGACTGCTCTAAACAATATCTATGAGCAGACACATGCACCTGAAGCTCTAGGTATCAGTAAAGCCTTATGTAGGCCCTCAACTTTAGTGGCCATATACCTCCTTGATTATGTTCTGCCACAAGTGGCGAAGTTGAGCAGAGCTCTCCAGACGGAGAGAATAGACTTGACAGCTATCACCCCTCTTGTTGATGCCACTCTCAATACACTTGATGATGCCATGTTACCTGCTGCTAACTGGGTATTAGAACTGATGGATGCAAAGAATGAGATCGAAGAAGTCACTGACATCACGTTAACCACGGAAAGCATTGCTACATTCCAAGGACAAGTGGCTGAACCGTTTATCAGGATGCTGAAGGCAAACATATCCAGCAGATTTATTTCACAAGATATTGTCTCCTCATTTGGCATATTTGATCCGAAGAAAGTGCCAGCTGCTGACTCTTCTGACTTCCATACATATGGTGAGGACTTAATAGATGTACTATTAGCTCACTATGGTGCAGAGCTGCCTGCTAAGACTGCTGGTGGAGATGAATACACCAAAGAAGCTCTTATTTCCCGCGAAACCCGAGAGGAGTGGAAAACATTTCGAAGCTACTTATCGAAGAAGCCGAAAGGTAACCTGCACTTGCAGTTGAAAGAGCTCACCACAAGTGATATGCTTAGTGAATTTTTCCAAACATTAGCACCCTGGCAAACATATGTCTATCTATCCCTGTCAGCACTGCTTCAGTGGAAAGGAGCTTCTCCAAAATGAAACTAATTAAAACACGAATTCGAAATCGAATTGGGCAATCACAATTATCCTATTTGATGAAAATAGCCATGGAGACACCCGAGACGCTCTCATCTACACAATTAAATGACATTATTACAGTATGGAACAAAAAACCTAGACGAATTGCTGTGTGAATATTGTTTATTATTAATTTGGTTTAAATTTTTCTCTTAATAAATATCGATTCTTTCAAAAGGGTGGGGGGCACTTAGAATCCAAGGGGGGGCATTTAGAACCCAAGGGGGGGCAAATGCCCCCTTTCGCCCCCCCCTAAATGAAACCCTGACCGGTATATATTTTTTCAAGCTTATGAACCAAGGTCCCCAGTGGTTTTCTCTAAATTGAATAAAACAGAAGATAAGGCCAGCAAATGGCATCTCATGAATATTAATGAGTGTATGGACAAATACTACCCAAATAACACAATTCTATTGGTCAAATTTTGGTAGATTTTTAGAACGTGATATGGAACAGTACCAGAATCCATCAAAAAACCTTTAGAAGCAATTATTCTTGGGTCAAACCTGATAATGTCTGGACTAATGGTGCATTCCTCAACGATTTTTGTTTGCTATTATATCATATTCAAGATTTCTTGAGTGTGGTTATGAGATATATTGATCCAAATCTCAATAATTTGGTATACATTACTTACTGCAATTTTCTTCATATCGGCAATTTTCATATCGTGACAATGAATCAATTTGGCAAGTAGTGTTCTGATATAAAAAATCTCTGTTCTTATCAAAACCTGCTCAAACAAACATTAATAACAAGAAAAATAATTATTAACCGTTCAAATGTAAATAGCTAAATTTGTGAAATGTTTTCTTATGTTAACTAATTATAGTAATGCAATAGTAAAACTTTTACATGTACATGTATATATAAACAGCAAATAGCAAAATTTGTGAAATGTTTATGTTAACTAATTATAGTAGTGCAATATTTTAGTAAATCCCAAGCACTTTTATTCTAGTGGAATTTTTCATTTATTGAATGTGGTTAATCTGATTAAAAATTAAAAGTTAAATGAAAGCAAACATACTGCATCGAAGCACTAAGAGAGAGTCAGTATCCGGAGTTTCAATTTGTGCTAATGTCTGAGGGCAATTATAAAAATTATATTCACAGCATCTCAAACATGGTTGACTTGTTCCACGACAATTGATATCAGACGTATTAAGAACGTGGTCAGTAGATAATTGGCCTTTGCTGAAATGAAACAAGAAAGAACATTTGTTAACATACACAAAAAAAAAGCTTTTATCACATAATTAGCTAATCTCTTTAACATTAGCCATAGTTATTATAGGCATTATAATGTGCACTATACTTCATTTAACTCTCTGCACTCTCGTAAAGGTAAACAAGTAAATATGATGATACATGTGTGTGAGTGTGTGTGTGTATGTGTGTTTCAGAAAGCCTAATGTGAGGGATATGTGTGATGTTCGCAGAATTGTCTAATTATTCAAGACACTTATTCATACTTTCTATATAACTTTATGGACTTACCCCAGTAATATTATTTGATGTGAAATATAAATATTTATCCCATCAGATATATTAACAGTATAGATTCATGCCAAAAATTGGGTATTTGGAGTGAAGTGACATGGACTAAGCACATACTACTAACTAAATTTAGCTACTTAGAATTTTCAATAATGATATACTAAAGCCTGACTAACTAAAAATGCAAAATGTGCTGATTAGATTACATGCTCAGGGTATAATTAGATGACATCACAAAACCAAATGAAGCACCAAAGATACTCGCTACTATACACTAGCTTACTATTAGAAAAACATTTCTCAGACAAAAACAATACTATTTATTAGGAGTATTGAAACCAATTTAGGCATAAAAATTTGTATATACAGTATGCACGTGCAATGAAAAAGGTAGATTTAAATGCTGTTTTTATAAGGGAAGCTTAACGTGAAGGGATACTCACTATCAATCAAAACTCCATATTTGAGCACTTGGTTAACTACTCAGCATAAGGTAAAATTACAGCCAGCAGCAATAAAATATTTCCTCTTCAAGATACGTTGTTGAATGACAGAATATCTGACTATCTGACTGATGGCTTACTAATAGACATAGTGAGTACTATAATGCTCTAGTTGTATTACCAGCAGATAAAATTCAGTGATTTTTTTTTATATTAGATTAATAATGTATAGCATCAGGAGTTTGAAAAAGTAGCTAGCAATCGTATAAAAGAAAAGGTATCACCCTTTGTATGGGCAGACGAAAATTAATGTATTTCAGAGAGCAAAGGCAACTCACCCAGATCATCACTCACTTGTTAAGCTATAGTTATGACCATATTAGCACCATATTTCAGGGAAAGCTGTAAGGAAAAATAAAACTTACCACCATGTTACCGGGAAAGCTATTTGTCACTTTTTTTTACGAATATACATACATAAAAAGCTGATCATCTCACCTGGGATATCAACTTCATCTCTTCAACGTTGCTGTTAGTATCTTCACTACCTACAGAGCTCTATAAGTAGCTTTCAAGTTAAAAAACTTGCAGTTTCCTCAACAAGTGACCCTTAGTTACGTAATATTTATTTCTATTCTAAAGTATACAAAAATTAAAAAATACATTAGCCATGCTCTGAGTGCTTCAGATAATCTTTACAGTCCTTTGTTTAAGGGAATAATTGTTCTCCCACATCATTATGTCATCAAGAAACCACTCACAAGCAGTAAAACTTTAGAAGCAGTAATATGTGAATAATATCAAAATAAATGGAATCAATTATTCCAACTTTTACACTGATTTTAAAATCTTACTTCCAATCCATCCAGTCATAAAATGAGACATTATATAATTCTTCAGCCTCCTTCTTTGTCATTATACTACTAACACGTGAGAAGCCATTCATTTCACATACAGTGCTTGCTAGTGACCAATTCACATCTTCACCATTGGAGTTGATAAATCTCCACTTATTATTGCAGTAAGTTCCTTCCTCTTTAACACCTACTAAACCAAAGGAGGATGTAGCCAGGTCACGATCCAAAGGAGAAGGAGGATGAAGTAAGACTTGTCCCTTAAATGACCAGTCCTCAGTATTTTGTTGTAGTTTGTATAACGAATTACCTATTGTGGAAAAAAGTACATTCAAGAAACATTAATATCCCATTGTAGTAACAAATTGTTTTGTTATTTTAGTTGCTTCAAAACTTCAATCTAATCAAAAGTAGAAATCAAACTTTTTTTAGCTTCTTATTAAAGTAATAGTGTGAAAACCCACCAAATTTACACCAAACTGGTGGTTTGAATGCCCACCATCAATGCATAGTGTGTCCTTCACAATTTTTGCCTAGTGTGAAGGCAGAAATTGTGAAATTCACACTCAAGGGAATAACATGGACCCTTTACCACAAATTAATTATATTCATGTGCAGGCAAAAACCAATGCTAATGTCATTGTAATCTACCTCATAAATGAGTTCTATGCTTGTGTGCTAGGAAGAGAGTTGACACAGAATTTGGTCCTCTGATTAATGAGGTCTAGGATTCAGTCACAGAACATAATACTTATCTCTTTTTGAATAATAATGTTTATAAATAAATAATAATTATTAGCATTAACCCAACTTAAAATAATTCAGCATCATGTAAGTATGAGTACACACTGTTTAGTGGGTGAATTCACACTGAATTTGGTGTGAACTCACACTGAATTTGGCGTGTACTCACACTGAATTTGGCATGTATTCACACTGAATTTGGCGTGTACTTCATACCAAAGTGATGAAGTGTGCACATCACATCACATTTTGGTGTGACTATTTTTAGAAATGATTCATGCTTAATTTGGTGTGAACTACACACCTTTAGGTCTACAGTGCTGTTATGCTACATAATAATATGTATTATAATATATACAAGCAATTGTCATATAACATGAGAGCCTTGAGACCTGATATGAGAGGGTCTACAGTGGCATTACATTACGTAAACTGCAGTTTGGAAAAAAATGTTTTAGTAACTGGGTATAAGCTGTCTTGAATGTGTTATGGATCAGCTTGAAGACCTTGCTGCCATTTGAGAAACTACCTGGAGACCCTCGCGTATCCAGGCTTCAAGGCTCTCCTAACCCATGTCAATCTGTCAGTATGTGTTGTCACAGGCTAATTGCTACAGGCAACTGCAAAAGAGTACTCCTACACAGTCCGAACCACATCGATTCTATATAGGTTCTGATATGAGAGGGCCTACTGTACCTCTCTAACTCAGCAGGTGTGCTACAGCCGCTTATAGTTATTAGCATTTAAATAATAAAGTGATATCTAACAATCACAAGGTTGTAATCAAAATCTAAAATTGCTGTAATAAGTTTAACAACAACGACACATTATTAGCGTTTACCTGCGTCACATTTCACTTCAACTATTTTGTCACAGTCTGAAGATGTTAGTGGAGCTTCAATTTCACACTGCAAAATATGTCTTTCTGTTCCTGTGCAACTGATTCCTTTAGTTCCAAAATATTCTTTAAATGATGTAACTATCCTAGATGCAATATAAATACAATTTAATAAAAACGAAACATTATTATTATGATATTAGCTCTAATGAAGTACTTGCATGCATGATTATTACAGGGGCACTACACATCATTTTCTGCTATTGATGTATCTGCAAAGTGATAATTGGAGTATGCAGCAGTCAAATTACTGTCCTACACTTCCTCTACCCTTCTGCCTTCCTTCATGCTTGCCTATAATAGAAAAAATATAGCTCTTAGTTCCCATCATATCCCCTATTAAAATAATAAATTCAATATTTTACATATAAAGTAGCAATATAATCAGAAATGACCACTGCCATTACAAGTTTGATTTTGTTGAGCTTCTATTATATTATTTGCTTGAATAAAGTAGAAAGTGAAGCTAGCTCAAACAGTTTAATGAAGAGGTTTATATATGTGTGGATGTACGTGCATCATTCTGTACTTTGACCCTTGTGTGTTTGTGTGTGCTCCAAGGTCGACCCAATCTCCACACCCCACTAAATGGATTCCTTTTGTTCATTAATTTATACGTGTATTATTCAATATTTACCCTTCTATTTGGTTGTCTCTGACATAGCTGATTTTTTTGCAGATGCAGTAAATTCTTACAAAATTAGGAGTTTAGTTTCTATTCAATTTTTAATGGTGAAGGTAAATTGTCTTGAATAATACGCTATTTGTCATAAGCTTGTGCGCTACCAACAGAATTGTTCTTACTTGAAAATTCATGGTCCAACAGTCAAATCATCGAGGTAAGTCGTGTGTTGATATATCCAGTGAACAAGAGTATGTGAAAGTGTTGTATTTTACAGGAACTGTTTAGCTACCAAGTAAACATTAAAATAATTAGCTGCCTTTACACAGCTTTTTCTACAGCAATAAGCAAGTGTTAATTCTTTGTTAGGCTCTAAACTGCGGTAATTTCTCAGAAAGTTTGTTTAGCTTGTTGACTTTTCAAAATCAAAAAGTTAGTTGCTGTGGGTGGTTCTATGGCATTGAAATCCCTTACCATAAATATTTTTTTTAATAGCTGGAATGCTTTTTGTCAGGAACTACTGGTCATTTAGATAGTCAAACCTATAGCCAGAGTGTCTACCATGTATCTCTGATAATGGTTTCAATGGAACCGACAGATAATAACCAGTATTTGAACACACTACACACCATAATATTAAGTTTTTATGTCATTGTATATGAGACTTACTTTTCTGGACTAACACTACAAGTCCTATATCCCAATTGTCTGCTGATGACCATTGCGAATTTCTGGAAGACATCATTCCTGACACGAGATCCACATACATAGTACATATACTTCTCATTTTCCATGTTATCTGGCGCCAATGAAATGTAAAGATTATTAGATTCTTTATCAACTACTATGTCACCGTAAGATGGTGGGACTGAAAGAAAACATGAGTAAAACATTACAATAAAGCACTGCTTACAACACCACCACACTATAGAAACAAAAGTGAACTGCTGGACACACAGTAAAATAGATAAACTATAATCAATGTATACACAGTGCAGTACTTTTTAAAAGTATTTAACTCACGTTGTTGATAGCTAAACTAGCTATGCATAATAAGATATATTTGGTTAGGCTTTAGTTTACATGTCAGTCTGTAAACTGACTGTGAAAATTGACTATAGCAATGGAAAAGGACCACAACAGTATTCGTTAGATCTATATTTAGGTCTATAGTTAGTCTGCTATGTACCACTAATATGTAGGGAATAAGTTCTCACTTAATCACTCCGTCTCATGACTCTAAATTCTATCATAAAGATTTCTGTCCTGCAATATCTGTTGCTGGCAGACACTTCTGTGAAAATAAGGAACCTAAAGTTTGCAGAATTGTAACTGAGAAATGGTGCTCTTATAACAAACCTCTAATTTGTAAACTTAGGACCTAGTCCAAAAATGTTCTCAGTTTGGAGCGCAGTTATATTCACAGACACTGTCTGGGGTTTAACAAGAAATCTAAATTGGCACACAATGTTCAAACTGCAATTTCAATCTGTGATTGCCTTATAAATAATTCCTGTACTTAAAACTGGTGAGGAAAGAAAGTTATACTTCTATATTTAATATACTTACGTTCACATGTTCTTCCCATCCATCCCTTTTACCAACTCAATAATCAAATTTGCTATGTCTCCTTATTCAGCACCTTACAAACTAATTCAAATGATAAATCCTTGTCACTGACCTGTATGAAAAAACTTTGCATCACTGTAACAGAGAAGGGTAGTTACCAGAAGTGACACAAACATTTTCACTAAAACTTTTGACAGAACATTACTATGTCATTACCATTTATTAACTTGGCTAGTGTAATAGGGTGGGTGAGAAGACAGATGAATATGATTACTGGAGCTAAATATGTAGCGAGTAGTACAGAACTACATATCTTACTCTACTATGAAATTCAGGGGTGTCGGAACAGGTGCGGCGATGGCGATTTTCTATTAATCAAACTCATAACTTGAATAAAAAGGTGTGTGTGATTAATTGAAGTGATCTAAAGAATCCAAAGCCTCATCTAAAGTTGTAAACCACGAGGAAAAACTGCACAAAATAGCCTTAGCAAGTGAAAATGAATGGACCAGTAAAAATACAGCTTTTAGCTGTAGTTATAAATTATAGCTAGCTTTGTCTCTTGACAACAAACCATTGGTTATAACTCCGTGATAACCATCCCCCAGACTAAGTCTGGCAGAGCCAGACCCACGTAGCGTGAGCGCCATTCCCAGCGTAGCGGTTTGGTACAGGGTCTGCCTGGCCGGACTACCTAGGCCGGACCACCCTAGACATTGTTAACTTCACTAAAATATTATCATTCAATACAGATGATGGTCATGTAAAATGGTTATATAATACACAGTATTATGACTAGTGGAAATTAAAAATTATATGGCCCTATTTAGCTGTAAGGTACCTATTTTTTTAGTTATTCATCTTACTTGTAGAATTTAATACAATTTACAGTACAAATACCTCTTACAAGCTTTCTGCAGAATGGGCACTAACTTAAAATGTTGAATATAGTCAAACCATTTACATCTAGAATTATAATGCAACAAAAAAGATTTAGATTGAAACTGAAATCTATATCCTTACCACTATAAATTGATGCTCAAAATAATTCTGTTCTTCAATTCAAACAAAATATTTTAAAATCTAATTATAATCATTTCCATGTACGATTTATTTTACCTGAGATTAAAGTTTTTACCAGATTATAATATGTAAATTTTTTTAGTAATTTTATCTATTCTATTTCAAATTTTATAACCTCTGTTTTGTTGGCATGCCAAAAATACAAGTTGTTCTTACAGTTCTTTTGACCAAAACTCTCAGTCATTATAAAAGACCATTGTGGGGTCGTCCCTGCATGAACAAACCATTGCCCCTGAATGTACAAGGCTTACTGGCTATGGGCGGCCATGAGGAGTGAAGATAGGAGAGTGGAAGTCATGAAAGTGAACTAATTGTAGAATGACATTTTTCGAACAGGCATTTAGAAACATCTTAAAAAAATATATAGCATTTACGGACAGACAATTCTAATAGTAGGGGCTACCTTGTGGCTTCTCCGAACCTTCCTCACAAAATTTAGTGCATTAAACCATGTATATTTATAAATGTGTAGGTGAAGAGAGAAATGCTCATGCACGGTTAACCTCTAGCAGGTGAGGTTGTAAGACTCGCCTCCCGGTTATTGTCTGAGACTACCGCTCTTAGTAAATCAGACGGAATGTTTATTGTAAACAGTTCCCTGTCCACTCACTAACTAGTCCAGACATAAACGGTTCATGTAGCCAAAAAATAAGTTCAGGTATCCTATATCTCATAAGAATAAAAAAATGTAACATTATTGTAAGCTGTATCCTGAATTTTATATTGGTTTTACATTTATTGACAACATTTTCACACAAGTACATAACTGTATGTAGCTCAATGTTGTGTAATAGCGTGCAAAGTTGATAATGCAGCGTGATTGTCTTAAGTTTCCTTTAATGATATTCATGCATTAGAGTCTCTTGACGTATTAATTCATAGCCTATAATTATGTTCAATAATATTCAAAGCATTCCATAAGACCCCCCCCCCCCCCCCCCCAGCTCTCTCACTTGGGCAATGAAAACAGAAAAGGTTCTTTGTACCATGTCTAAGAAAGCCACAGGTGCATTACCTTTTTGTCTTTTTAATTTGTAGTATGAATCTGACAAAATTTTAGGTAAAATTTCGGAACTGGAAAAAGATAGAAGTCTTGGTAAGTAGCTATTATTTGACTGATGACAATGCTTTAAGACACAAGAAAGTCCAGTTAAATTGTTTTTTACCAGTTTGTCTTTAATAATACTAATTACAGAAAGTGTTTGCCTTTTGTAGATGACAATGATATATTGGATGTGTTCAATTACTTGGAAGGACTTGCACCTAAGTGGAAAACAATAGGATTGAAACTTGGGATTCCTTTATCAAGACTGGATGTCATAGACTCAAATGAGACGAACTTGGATCACAGACTTATGAGAATGTCAAGTGATTGGCTAAGTGGAAACTACGACATAGACAGGTGGGGTCCACCTACTTGGAAAAAGTTAGCCAGTGTGGTAGAGAAAATGAACAGGAATGTGGCCAAAGAAATTGTAAAAGATCACGGTGGTAAGTAAAGCAGAACTACCAATATTATGTTCACACTGTCAGGTCTAAATCAACAACTTCACAATTCTAGGTTCTGAATTTCAAATTTTTCCTTTTAAGTATGCCTGTTCTAGCTACAATGCTTTAATCTTCAACAGAAGTCAACTTGGTGCATTGTTCCTCTGCAGATTTACATCATGCTCACAGGCTCCCTCGGCAGTCTCCATCAGGACAAAGGAGCAGGTACAACTATTTAATAATGAGACCTCAGGATAATGCACACTTACACCAAGGACTTGTTAAGTTTTACCATTTCATGCTAAAACGTCTTATATCTAACATTGCATATCCTTTGTAGCTACCTAACATACAAAAAAGTGTTTCACTTGCATCAATTGACACAGAGTAATTAAAAAAAACCCTTATGTCCAATAAACAAGCAAAAAGGTGAAATAATAACCATAACCCTTGGCTATATGCATTTGTACTGGGGATCTTTAGTAGTGTATTCTCTGTTTAAATTTCTAAGAAGAGTCTAACAAAAATATTTCTCGCCACCCTAAACACAATACTATTCTATAATCCTTGCATAATGCAAAGTTGATCCTGACAGTAAATTTACAGAAGTTGAAATTTTTCTACTAACTTGTTGAGTGCATTTCATAGCAGTTTAACTTGACATATCAAGGTATAAGTTGTAATAAATGTAGATCACAACCTAGAAGACTCCTCACCTGTTGTTTCTCATGGTCAAGAAGGACACCAGTGGAGGAAAGTAAGAAATTGTGTAAATACCTAATTTGATACACAAATTAATACTGATTACAGTTGAATTTCAGATTCCACCCGGAAACACCTCAACTTCATCTTCCTCCAGCAACAAGTACGAAGAACTCAAGAAAATTTCAGATCCAACCAAGCTCCTAAGGACAAATCATCCCAGCTTTCATGGTGTCCTTAGTGGCGAGGAAGCTGTGCAAAAGCTAAAAGCCATGGGTGGACAATGTTTTCTTGTAAGATATAGCAAAAGAAGAAATTGCTATATTTTATCTGTGCATTCGCCTAGAGGTCCAATGAATTCAGTGACAGAGCACTTCAAACTGGTAGTTGACAAAGGTCAAATCTGGTTAGATGTTCAGAATAATCCAGTTATTTTTCGCAGTTTAAAAAGTTTGATAAACCATTACCAACACTATCCATTGGATCATCTGATAGCTTCAATTGGTATGATCTGCAAATCATCAGACTATGAGTATCTTTATCTAACGGGATTCTCTACTGATGTATAGCTACTGCTATAGCTGATGATACCTTGCTGTATAAATTACATACGTCTATGTTGTGGATTAATACTGTAAATGCCTCCGTTTCAAACTTCACTCACAACCAGCTACCTTTGATATCATACCCATACGATTCTCATATCAGTCACATTTTTGCCAAGAGAACAAAGTTTTCATTAAAACAAACAGTACTTTATGCTATTTTAACAATTTCAGTGGTATATATTTGCACAGTTATCACTTGGAAGTAGTACAGTCAAGGTAATTATTTTTATTTATTTCTTTGATAAATTTAGGCAGTAATTTTAGAATGTCTGTTTTGAATATACATAGTACACCACGATTAAGATGATGTCAAAAATACATGTGTATCTAGTTGGAGTCAGTCTTTCTCATCAAAACTCTTTGATTAAAAAAAATTACTCTGAGAAGACTTCTGTTCACTAGCTAAATCTAAGCTAAGCTTTGTATTATCTGCTAAGTAAAAGATGTAATTATTGGTTCCATGTATATGTCAGATTCAAGTAACCCGGTAAGTCAACTAATAGGAGTAATTCTCATCAAATTTTAATGACTGGAATAAATGACCTATTTTATAGAAGGACATGAAAAAAAAAAAAAAAAAAAAAAAAAAAAATTGGTTGGCGTAGACGACCCTTTACCTTCTATTATTGGGCGTGAGAACAGCTGACCCTCACCTTTTTTACCTCAGAGCGCGGCCGACCAAATGAACTTTGAACCTTAAGCACGTGCGCATGCGCATATGGCTGACCGTCGCTATACAACTGGTTAAAAGAAAAAGAAAAAGACAATAAATATACAAAAAGTTCAGGCTACACCGTCCAGGGAGGGGGGTATGGTGGGGAGACGGTGGAGCCACAGCGATGTATTGCCCCGCCATAAAGCAACTGCCACGCGGCCAAACAGGTGACTGGTAGTTGGGGTGGAGTCAGAAGTGCCGCAGCCATTTTCAATGGCCCTGCTGATGATGGTGATGGTGCGGATGGTGTCCTCAGCCAGCCCACCTAGTGTCTCAGCCACAAGAGGGACGAAGTCCGTCCCGGAAGAGCGGCAAGCTGAGAGGTTGGCTGCAAGCTTCCTCTGCACACCAACTTGGAGGGCATGGCCAGGTGTTTGGGCAGCCTGAGCGATGGTGAGCTCCTGTAGCGGGCTGATGACAAGCACATCAAAGGCGGTCGGACGTCCAAAGCTCCAGCATGGAATGAAAATGTCGCCCGGGCGAGCCTGCAAGCCAGGCAGTAAGCCAGGGGTCTCCTTGGAGGGAGCCGTCGCGCGCTGCGGGGCTGAACATCCCTGCATGGCTGCAGTCTGGCGTAGCCGACCCTTTACCTTCCCATTATATGTGGGCGGAGGGTCTGGTGAGAGCGCCACATCGGATTGGTACTCGCCCACGTACGTGACCTCAGCAAGTAAAGTTTGTGTTTTAGTGAGCGTTTTTTACGCCGTAACGTACGCGCACAACATTTACATACAGTTAAAAACAGACGTCTTCTAGGAGCACAGGAATCGAATTAGTCACTAATATATTATGGAAATAAATAGTTTTAAATGCATCCTAAAAAGAAGGAAAAGGGGTGAATCTGGTCACCATTGACAGCAGGAAAGAAGCATATGTTTGCAAGAAGTGTTTTTATGCCTATACAACTTTTGCAGAGAAAAAAGAGGTAAGTGTGTAGCATACACACAGTATAGACGTGTATAAGTCGAAGAATATTGATATTTGTAGCTAATCAATCTGTGATGTAAGACTCATAATATTCTCCTGTATTAAATAAATAATATATGTAATGTAGGTGCTAGAATACGGCAAAAAGTTTGTTGGTCTTGGCTGCTTTTACCTGGAATTTTCTGATGCTATAAAGGAGGGTGATGGAGAAAGGATTCTTAGATGCTGGCGATATTTGCTTCCTATTTTTAAAAGTTCAGGAAGAAAGAACTATAGCATTGAAGTCTTACGCATGCTGTGCCAGTTCGAATTTGAACTACCACCTAGACAAGCTCAAGAGCTCATCTGGAACAGATGTGTTAATACACACAATGCCCCTGGAAGAAACATTCCATGTGACCTACACCAAGAACATCTGAACAGAATTGTAAAGGATGATATTAGAAGATTGAACAGGAATAAAACGGACAACATGATTCTCAAACTTGGCAAAACTATCAGAATGATTTCAACCCTGCTTGACAATTTTGATGAATGCAATAATGTCAAGAAACCATCTGGTCTACACAATGCACCAGGCTTTTTTCAGAAGACCTGAACAAAATTATTAAACATTTGAAAAAGTACACTATCTTCTCTTATCAGAAGGGCAGATCACATCAAACTTTTCCCAATCCACGTGACACTCTCCATTCATGTGATAAAAATGCAGTTATTGACTGTATAATTAAACATATACAATATGAAAACTTATATACGCTATACTTTGATCATTATTTTATTGTATTATGGAGTACAAACTGTTGAGTATGACATTGGGTGCATTTGCAAATTTGCTGACACAGATCACAACATAAACATAGAGAGGTCCCTGGTATGTTCGACTATAGTTGTCATAATGTGAAAATAATAAATCTCTCCTGTACACTGTTTAGTTGATTGCATAATCTTTTACTGTTGATTATAAAAATCTACTACTAATTTTTTTGGTTATCAAGGTCGAGTGCAGGAAAGCTATTTCGACCAGCTCGCCCTGTCTCCTAGTCATCGGATTAGATGTCACTGGGAAAACCAAAGCTAATAACATGACGTACATCAGGACAGTCTATACCCAATCCAAAAGCTGTCGTGGCTATCACAACTCGTAGTGGAGAATCTATTACAAAAAGTTGCTCAATATTCTCCTTTACTTCAGGATCTGTACAGCTCATATACATGTCCACAAGCCTAAATCCTGGAATATCAGGCAATGTGGTTCCTGCTGTATTCTTTTGTAGATACTGTATGTCTTAAAAAAGGAATAATAATTTGAACAGTCTGCAAAAGAACTGCAGTAAATTAATGTGCGAGGATATGATACTTGTTTTTGAAGTAATTTTGTCGCTAATGGTTCAAATATAATATTTTCAATTCCATCAGATTTGACAACAACATACATGATATTATCTTTGCAAGGATATATGGCCACTGAACTTCATTCCTTAATCCCATTGATCTTGAGGCATCTTTTTTTAGTCTCTCTGTAGCTGTAAGTGCCATGATGTGTGCATGTTCAGGGATTAAGCTACAAATTTCTTCTATTCGCAACAAAATGCTACGAAAAGTTTCTCCCCTACATAAAAAGAATATTTGTGAAACCAACACAACAACAGTATATATCATGCCATGCACTTGCCATTGCACAACTGTATGAGCTTCATCAACTATATAAAATATTGTAGCCTGCTAGAAAATACATCGCCAGCCAACACAGCTCTCTATCTTTTACTTAACAGAAGAGTTTCCGGAGTGAAATAAACAAATTGATTATAGTCTCCATTGGATTTCCTTCATTCACAATTTCATCATTTTCAAGAACACAGCATGCTTCAAAACCTTTTTTGTTAGTGCCGATACCTGTTTCAGAGACAAAAGTAGTTCACCCATATAGAAAGAGAAATATACTTTTACCTGATCTTTTATTAGTGCTCTGAGTGGAGAAACTACTAATACTGTGATTGGAGCTTTACTTGGGTACATCTTTTTGTGAAGAAGTGGCAACACTGATAGCAGGCACTTTTTCCGTATCCAGTAGGAAGAATCACAAAAACGTCTCTATTCAAAATAGCTTCTACAATTTGATGTTGCTCAGGCTTAGCTGAAGGCCATCCCATCTCCTAAAACACTTCAATGATTTTAGTCTTGATCGTTGCCTTACAATTCGCCGGAATAGGTTGCTTGCGTTGCGTGCTGATGCACGTTCCCTTTAACTTACGCGCATTAGTACAGTCTCAAAGGAATGCCACTAATTACCGATACTGCAATCTGATTGGGCGCCACTATAGTAACTCCAGTACCAATCCGATGTGGTCCTTTCCTTCCCCCCACGCCCACATATAACAGGAAGGTAAAGGGTCGGCTACGCCAGACTACCTACAACTACTCCGCGCACAAAATACACGAAAACTGGAGAATTTATACCACGCATTATAATTATTGATGGGGTCAATGATCGGTAAAGGGTCTCCACTATATACCTGAGCTGCTCTGAGTAAAAGAATCGCTGCAAGCTTTCATGAGACATCTGAGGAAAACCGCTCACCTGGGAGCATCATTTACAATTTTAGGTTCCTTTGGCTCTCGAGGTGATTTATACAGGATTTATACAGGTGGGAGGGGGGGGGGGGGGGGGGGGGTCAGTTTAGCCAAATGAATGTGTGTGTGTGTGCACGTGCGTGCATGTGTGTGTGTGTGTGTGTGTGTGTGTGTGTGTATGTGTGTGTCCACACCACTTGCTGTGAGAAAAGGCCAATTCTCCTGCAAGTTCCTAGCCTGGCTCCAGGACATTTGCTTGCATGGCTCACAGTGCCTGCTTAGTGCACAAGCATACTGGCTCTGCCAGAGCAAGAACATTTGCAATTTTGTATTTGGATGTGTGTGTGCATGTTCTTAGATGGACACTAATTGGTGGAGTTAGGAACTATGAGCACGTGTTGGAAGGACGTACTATGCTAGATATTTGAACACAGCCATGTGAAGCACTACTGTCTTGTTCATAAGAGCTATATACAGGTATGTAACTGGGATATATGTTTTTTGTTGCATTTTATTAATGTTTTCTTTTTGTCAGGCTGTAACGATTACAATGAAGTGATTTCAAGAAATGAATGAATACTATTTCTAAGTACAAGTGATATTTGTACATCATGTCTATCGAACATTACGTTTTTCTTTTTTCTTTTTTGTGATTATTTTTTGTTGGATTGTAATTATTGTATGTCTGTATTAAATGAATTGAAAAAAAAAAGGAAGTCATATGATCAGCTGGTAGTGTTGAACCTAGTATTCCTGTCTGCTTATTATTCTGCTGCAAAATGGACATTTATCTGGGATACGGAGGCTGATAGCAACAGAATAAACCTCATTACTGGGGACAGGTATTGATATAGTCAGATTTTGATCAATGACATGCAATCAACAGTAGTGTTGTTGTTTCTTAGCTGTTCTAAACAATGCTTACACTGGCTATGCTACATGTATGCATACAGATCAAACCATCTCAATTCAGATTCATAGACAATTGTCTAGTGCACTCTACCCGTAGTTTTTAGATACATTAGCAACTTATTTCTCAACTCAGTTTAGCCCAGATCACAGGTGGAGGCCTTGGTCGCTATGCAACTGGTCCTGCGGAGGTGTGTAGATGGTGCAGATCACAGGTGGACGTCTTGGTCGCTATGCAACTGGTACTGCGGAGGTGTGTGGATGGTGCAGATCACAGGTGGAGGTCTTGGTCGCTGTGCAATTAGTGTCATGCTGTAGGGTATGCAATGGATCCCCAGATACATCAGTAAATACGCATGAGGCGTGAATCCCAAGACTTTGGGGATTAAATGTGTCCTTACATAGTAGAACATGTTCTTCCTTAATCACACTAACAATACTTATTACATGGTGACCATGGGCTCCTCCTACGTCAGGTGGAGCCATAGCATGATCCCAAGTAAGTATCAATTCTTGCCATACTAATTGCACAGCAACTGCAGTCTCTCTATATACCATTTTTCTTGTGTCTGAACTGATTGTTATGCAATTTGTATTTAAATATGTGCCATAGGTTAAAAAATAGGTGGAGGTTGTGATCCTGTGCAATGTTAGTGTCGTGAGTGATGCAATGAGTCTCAGATATATGTGAAAGTCATGGGAGCTATGAAATTAATATAGTGAGATGTGCAACTGACCAACTGATAAACGTAGACTGCCATGTGCTGTGCAGTTAGTACAATGATGTGTTAAATAAGGTTTATGTAGTTAGCAACCACTGCACATTCCGCCACCACATGCACTGAATGCATACCAACTGCAGGGCCTTCCTACCTATGGTATATTATACACCTTAATACAGCACGACTTTTTGTACATGTTATCTCATGATATGGAATGTGTGCAATTGAATCTAATACATCTATAAGTAGAGGCCATAGTCGCAATAGCATTCGTAGAACGGGTTCTGATATTCTTTTTACTCCGATTTTACACTTGCCAAGTTAGTATACTCATGTTCACTATTGCTGCCTTTTACTTATTTAATAAACAAAACTGAATAAAAATAATAATATAAATCAATTTAGTAACAGGTCCTCAATCACATAACAACAGAACCAAGCAAGCTTACTGCTAACATACACCCATTTTAAACATTGATTTTCTGCAAAAAAATTGTAGCATGTCACGTTACCTAGTCTACTAGATCATACGAGTGTGAATGAGTATACAGTAGAGTGACTGCAGAACACCCCAAGGCTCCCAGAGAACAGCTCATGGAAACAAACTCAATAGACATATGACATTCCCGGCAGCCCGGATGACCAGATCCGTTGGTAAATTAGACTCCATCACAAGTGAAGGCCAACTTGGATTACTACCTACACTATAATAATAATAATAAAAATAATTAATAATAATAATTAACAACAACAACAATGTATAATAAAACTAAAAAAAAACACCCTGAAAAATAAAAATGTGTGGTATTCGATTAAAATACCACAGCAGTGACAGGCTGACAGACAGAATTATTGAGGGACTGACTGATGACAGATTGACTAACGACAGATAACTGACGACAGATTAACTGACAACAGATTGACTGACGACAGATTGACTGACGACAGATTAACAGACGACAGATTAACTGACGACAGATTGACTGACTGACAGATTGACAGACTGACGACAGATTGACTGACGACAGATTAAATGACGACAGATTGACTGACGACAGATTAACAGACGACAGATTGACTGATGACAAATTGACTGATGACAGATTGACTGACGACAGATTAACAGACGACAGATTAACTGACGACAGATTGACTGACTGACAGATTGACAGACTGACGACAGATTGACTGACGACAGATTAAACGACGACAGATTGACTGACGACAGATTAACAGACGACAGATTAACTGACGACAGATTGACTGACTAATGGAGTGGACACATGGTGACCTAATGAAATGGACACATGGTGACCTAATGAAGTGGACACATGGTGACCTAATGAAGTGGGATTATAAAATCATGCACGCCGCTGATCAGTGTGAAGTATACACTTTTAATTTGAATCAAAGTAATATAAATCAAACCAATTTGTGTGTGGTTAATTACACACAGTGTCTCCCACCCCAAGTGAAAAATCACGCACAAAACCCTGCATGACGGTCCTTTATATTAGGCCATCAAATGGACAATACGATGTCCATTTCATTAATAAAGTAAGGAAAAAACAAACAAACAAATAAAAAAATAACAACAACAACACACAAAAAGACCAAAAACAACAACAATAAAACAAAACATAAATCAACAACTAAATGTAGGTACACATCAAGGAATATCATGTATTGAGTTTAGGTCACTCACTAGATGGAAAGGACTCTGTGGCGTACACAGACAACCCGCCCACAGTCAAGCAATGGAGACTTTAAAGAGAGCTGATCAGCATGTTAGGCCCTGTAGACATGGTATGGCTCCCTGGACTACAGCTCCATCCCTGTAAGACATATATGCATGTATATGTTGGTAGCAGAGCCAATCATGGGGAAAATTTCACAGCACATCACACAATTAAACAAGGCAATTAATAGGACATGTGCAGTTCTAATTAAGGCCCATCTATATGTGGTACATAGTGAGTTGAGTGTAGCTAGCTATATGCTAAGAAAGATCACTCCCAATGTAATGGCCAACATCAAATCATTGCGTTTCTGCTAGCCCTGTATGTGATGGTTATATTGCCCGATATAATGCATGATATTTAGGAAAAGACACCAGAGTTGGGGTCAAATACTTTAAAAGTATTTAATTGCAATTGCAAATATAGCTCCTTAGCAAATACAGATACTTCGTAGAAATTATATTTGTACAACTGAAGAAGACACTATGTATGTACGTGTAGTGTGAAATCCAGTTCATGATAACAAATGATAGAAGAGACTATTATAGTTCATCCCAGGTACGTGAGACTTGTAAATTATATTACCTTAGCTTGTTAGAACTTGCACAGACATTGTCACTTCCAGGATGACAAATACTGAGCTAGGATACATAGAGGCACACTGCAAGCCTTCTCTACTAGCTGCCACCACTGTTTTTTTCCCAGAGGATACATCTGAAACATGGAAAAAAAATTATGAAGGTGAATGCATTATAGCCAGCTAAAATGATCTTGGGCCAACCAGAGCTTATTATATGAATAAAGCCTGTAGAAACTGTCTGGTTATCTAGACCATGGTTCAACCACTTTCAAAGCAAGCAAATGTGGAAAGGGTCATCGGCTGGTATAGTAATATGCCCACACTAAATCAACTCTAATTGATTATTATTATTCAGCGGAGCGAGCAAAGCTGTATACTAACGAGTTGGGATATATATCTATGTCTTCATTTCAAATTTGCGTAGGCATAAGTGGACCCTTTTTGTAACCTCAGGCATATGTGTACCCTTTTCTGCTCAGGCACCTGTGCACACTATGAAGTACCATGGCAATCTTCATCAACATTTTACTAAGGATATTTCTCGAACCCGATAAAAATGATAAGTAAAAAAAGAAACAGCAAGAAAGGCTAAAAATGCCAAAACAGCCGAAGAATGAGAAGAGGGAAGGAAAAAAAAAAAAAAAAGCTGCAGCGACAGCCACAGATATGGGTAGAAATATTTTTCTCTACACTTCACAAACACTTCCGTTACTGAATATGAAGAATCCTTTGATCCTGATGCTCTCCTGTGCAGTGTAAGAAAATTAATTAAATTAATCCTGCTTCTCTGTCTCTCTTATACCCATTATGGTTAGCTACTGTAGATGAACACTTTCCCAGGCCAGTTCAGCGACCCAGTGTTCAGTTTTTATAGTACAATAGGTTAATAAGGCACTTCAAAGAACTCCAAGCTGTTGAGTCCTGACAGTGTAATGGTTTTCGTGTGCACTCTGCAATTGACAATTGCAAATTCTAGAGTTGCAATGATAGAAGATTTTACCGATAACCGATATTGTATCTAGAATTGAGGCCGATACCGATAACAGATAGATATATTCATTGAATTTTGAAAATTTAATTTTTACATAATTAGAAATATAATGGTACTAGTCTAGAGTCTTCAGTACCAGGAATAAAGTAGTGTCAAATTGGTGACCTCTTTTTAGACGTCGTAGTTAAGTTTCTTTGTCTTTACGCAATCTAAGAGCTAGTAAAACTCATCTGTTCAGTGTCCACGCGGCGCGTACAAAAATTTTTCTATCAGTTAATTATATCGGTACGGCGGGTAGTGTTGATGACCGATATCGATATCGAAAAAGTAGGCCGATAAACCGATAAACGATAGACTAATAGATTATCGGTGCATCTCTAGCAAATTCAAACACCAAGGAGGTCACCTTTTCCCTCCCACTTCCCCCTTGTCAAACTGTTTCCCCCATTCAGTAAAGGATGATGCTTTACCAACTCTAATCACATCATGAATTATTCATGAATACACACACCGTTGGTCACTATTGTTGTCGTTACAGACACACAAGTGTATTACTATATAGATTATTATTTTTATAAATTCTACACATTTACCACATGAAGCTGCACAAAAGTGGGGCTGATGGCAAATATCCTTCCATTCATTGTAGGAGACCTGGATCCAGAAGGAGAATCTTACTGATCTGCTATTCACGAACAGCTCCAGGAGAATGATGTACAGACTATATATAAAACATCAATTTCAATCAATTATCCACGAGAAGAAATAAAAATAAAAAACTAAAATAAAAAAATAAAAAGTAACTTCATAACTATTCCTTGCTAGCATAAAATTTAGCCATTCTAAATCCTGGTACAAGACACATTTAATCCCACCATTCTCATAGTGTTGGGAGGAGCAAATAAAAGTTATTGCAATATTAATTCTAATGGAAAAGAAAATTAGTTATCAAGCCATGCAAATGAAGCACCAAAGGTGTGAACCCTCAGCGCTACTATACACTAGCTAGCTACATGTATAACAAAATCATTTCTCAGACCGAAAAAATAATATATTTGGCTATTCCTAATCAGGTATCAATACAGCTCTAGCAATAAAAACATACATAGATGTAGCTAATTACTGTCTAAAAAGGAGTAGCTAAACATGCAGGACACTCTCACCAGTATATAGTTTCAACGTAAAACATCTGAATTACAGTTCTCATTAGCTTTTCAGTATGAAGCAAAAACTAACGTGGGAAGAAAAGAAATTATTTGTCCATGTGATTGCAACATGACGATAGGGGGCATTACAAAAACTTGAACCTACACGGAGCAGACACCTTGTTAAAACATCATCCTGAGCAAGTTCATACTTAAATCAACAGTTAATTGTCAGTAATCTCCAAAATCAGCTGACAGACAGACAAACAGATGGGACGACTAATATAACCCACTTGCGCATGCGTGCTGAGGGCTAATAATAACAATCTGGCCAATGGCACCAATATCACAGCATACTACAGAACCACTAGCCTCAGCAAATATGATACTTAAATATATACCTCTGTTCTAAAAGCAACAGCTCAGGCCAACCAGCACTTTCATACTTGTTTCAACTCTAGTGTTATTAGTACAACTCATACAGTAGTAAATTTGTAAGCATTCTGAGAATTGCGCCAAAAAAATCAACGGCTAACAAAAATTAAAACAATATTTTAAAAAGTTGAGTGTTGGTTAGAAACTTCACCACCTATTTTATAGAGGCAGGGGAGGGGTATAAATAAGCTTTTTCACTTGTTCTGACAAAATGGCCTAACAAAATGTATTTTGACTGGTCATTTTTGTGGATTGGTATGTAGGTCATCTACTACTTCATTTAAATACATTTTAGGAAGTATATTACGTGATATTTTATTCATTTTTATGTTTTAGGTAGACAATGTGAAACCAAGCAATGAAATTTTTTTATTAGTGTGCAAATATTGTTGTAATGATAAAGGAATGTTAATAATAGTCAATATTTTGTTGACTAATCACTGTCCATCCAGGTATCCCAGTCTTCCTAAATGTCAGCTAACTCTGATGATGAATGCTCACTCTCTCCTGCTATGTCAGCACTCAGTTTCCTTGCATGCTGGTTAGGACGTCGAGATTTAGCGTTCCACCACAGTTCAATGCTGCTGTCAGCATTAAAATCCTTGATCATCACGTTATCTACATTAATTGCTAGGAGGTCATCAAGAAGTTCATTGCTTAACGAAGATCATTTGGATTGTTTGATATTTTTGAGTGTTGAAAAAAT
>WLWD01002185.1_pt1 | contig 24469 bp, 11 predicted proteins | sample 6712731 | NCBI WGS metagenome assembly WLWD01 (sample SAMN12718690, study PRJNA576275) | sponge metagenome | isolation source: marine sponge | host: Mycale hentscheli | place: New Zealand: South Island, Marlborough, Capsize Point | collected 2014-11-01 | reverse complement strand
GCCTTCATAAACTAGGTGAACGGCTACATACTCGTGCTTTAGGAATAAATGGACTGAGTGATGCCTTCATAAACTAGGTGAAGAGCTACATACTCGTGCTTTAGGAATAAATGGACTGAGTGATGCCTCCATAAACTAGGTGAACAGCTACATACTCGTGCTTTAGGAATAAATGGACTGAGTGATGCCTTCATAAACTAGGTGAACAGATACATACTCGTGCTTTAGGAATAAATGGACTGAGTGATGCCTTCATAAACTAGGTGAACAGCTACATACTCGTGCTTTAGGAATAAATGGACTGAGTGATGCCTTCATAAACTAGGTGAACAGCTACATACTCGTGCTATAGGAATAAATGGACTGAGTGATGCCTTCATAAACTAGGTGAATAGCTACATACTCGTGCTTTAGGAATAAATGGACTGAGTGATGCCTTCATAAACTAAGTGAACAGCTACATACTTGTGCTATAGGAATAAATGGACTGAGTGATGCCCTCATAAACTAGGTGAATAGCTACATACTCGTGCTTTAGGAATAAATGGACTGAGTGATGCCTTCATAAACTAGGTGAATAGCTACATACTCGTGCTTTAGGAATAAATGGACTGAGTGATGCCTTCATAAACTAAGTGAACAGCTACATACTCGTGCTATAGGAATAAATGGACTGAGTGATGCCCTCATAAACTAGGTGAATAGCTACATACTCGTGCTTTAGGAATAAATGGACTGAGTGATGCCTTCATAAACTAGGTGAATAGCTACATACTCGTGCTTTAGAATAAGTGACTGGTGATGCCTTCCATAAACTAGGTGAAATAGCTACAACTCGGGCTTTCTTTAGGATAATATGGACGAGCTGATGCCTTCATAAAGAGGGTGAATAGTACATACTCGTGCTTAGGAATAATGGAACTGAGTGATGCCTTCACAAACTAGGTGAACAGCTAAACTCGTGCTTAGGAAATAAATGGACTATGATTGCCTCATAAAACTAGGTGGAATAGCTACATACTCGTGGCTTTAGGATATAAATGGACTGAGTGATAGTGATTGCCTTCACAAACTAGGTGAATAGATACAATACTCGTTGCTTTAGGAATAGATGGACTGAGTGATGCCTTCACAAAATAGGTGATGATAGACATATCGTGTTTAGGAAAATAAATGGATGAGTGATGCCTTCCTAAACTAGGTGAATAGCTACATACTCGTGCTTTAGGAATAAATGAACTGAGTGATGCCTTCATAAACTAGGTGAATAGCTACATACTCGTGCTTTAGGAATAAATGGACTGAGTGATGCCTTCATAAACTAGGTGAATAGCTACATACTCGTGCTTTAGGAATAAATGGACTGAGTGATGCCTTCCTAAACTAGGTGAATAGCTACATACTCGTGCTTTAGGAATAAATGAACTGAGTGATGCCTTCATAAACTAGGTGAATAGCTACATACTCGTGCTTTAGGAATAAATGGACTGATTGATGCCTTCATAAACTAGGTGAATAGCTACATACTCGTGATTTAGGAATAAATGGACTGAGTGATGCCTTCCTAAACTAGGTGAATAGCTACATACTCGTGCTTTAGGAATAAATGGACTGAGTGATGCCTTCATAAACTAGGTGAATAGCTACATACTCGTGCTTTAGGAATAAATAGACTGAGTGATGCCTTCATAAACTAGGTGAATAGCTACATACTCGTGCCTTAGGAATAAATGGACTGAGTGATGCCTTCATAAACTAGGTGAATAGCTACATACTCGTGCTTTAGGAATAAATGGACTGAGTGATGCCTTCATAAACTAGGTGAATAGCTACATACTCGTGCTTTAGGAATAAATGGACTGAGTGATGTCTTCATAAACTAGGTGAATAGCTACATACTCGTGCTTTAGGAATAAATGGACTGAGTGATGTCTTCATAAACTAGGTGAATAGCTACATACTCGTGCTTTAGGAATAAATGGACTGAGTGATGTCTTCATAAACTAGGTGAACAGATACATACTCGTGCTTTAGGAATAAATGGACTGAGTGATGCCTTCATAAACTAGGTGAATAGCTACATACTCGTACTTTAGGAATAAATGGACTGAGTGATGTCTTCATAAACTAGGTGAATAGCTACATACTCGTGCTTTAGGAATAAATGGACTGAGTGATACCTTCATAAACTAGGTGAATAGCTACATACTCGTGCTGTAGGAATAAATGGACTGAGTGATGCCTTCATAAACTAGGTGAATAGCTACATACTCGTGCTTTAGGAATAAATGGACTGAGTGATACCTTCATAAACTAGGTGAATAGCTACATACTCGTGCTTTAGGAATAAATGGACTGAGTGATGCCTTCATAAACTAGGTGAATAGCTACATACTCGTGCTTTAGGAATAAATGGACTGAGTGATGCCTTCATAAACTAGGTGAATAGCTACATACTCGTGCTGTAGGAATAAATGGACTGAGTGATGCCTTCCTTTAGGATAATGGACTGATTAATCCTTCTAAACTAAGGTGAATACTACATACTCGTGCTTTAGATAAACGGACGATGAAGTCTCATAAACTAGTTGATAGCTACTACTCGTTCTTTAGGAATAAATGGACGGGTGATGCCTTCCTAAACTAGTGAATACTACATACTCTGCTTTAGGATAATGGACTGAGTATATGCCTTCATACCTAGGTGAATATTACATACCGTGCTTTAGGAATAAATGGCCTGAGGTATGCCTCATAAACTAGGTAGAATGTACTACGCTTGCTTTAGGAATAAATGACTGCGTGATGCCTTCATAACTAAGTGAATAGCTACATACTCGTGCTTTAGGAATAAATGGACTGAGTGATGCCTTCATAAACTCGGTGAATAGCTACATACTCGTGCTTTAGGAATAAATGGACTGAGTGATGCCTTCATAAACTAGGTGAATTGCTACATACTCGTGCTTTAGGAATAAATGGACTGAGTGATGCCTTCATAAACTAGGTGAATAGCTACATACTCGTGCTTTAGGAATAAATGGACTGAGTGATGCCTTCATAAACTAGGTGAATAGCTACATACTCGTGCTTTAGGAATAAATGGACTGAGTGATGCCTTCATAAACTAGGTGAATAGCTACATACTCGTGCTTTAGGAATAAATGGACTGAGTGATGCCTTCATAAACTAGGTGAATAGCTACATACTCGTGCTTTAGGAATAAATGGACTGAGTGATGCCTTCACAAACTAGGTGAATAGCTACATACTCGTGCTTTAGGAATAAATGGACTGAGTGATGCCTTCATAAACTAGGTGAATAGCTACATACTCGTGCTTTAGGAATAAATGGACTGAGTGATGCCTTCATAAACTAGGTGAATAGCTACATACTCGTGCATTAGGAATAAATGGACTGAGTGATGCCTTCATAAACTAGGTGAATAGCTACATACTCGTGCTTTAGGAATAAATGGACTGAGTGATGCCTTCATAAACTAGGTGAATAGCTTGTGGGAACACCCACCAACCTGAGCAAGCCAGAGGTGCCCCTTAAATCAGGAGGTGTCCTCAACACAGAAGAGAACAATAGACTTAGTCGTGTGTGTACGTGTGTGCATAATCAACAAGTATTTAATCATCAAGTTACACTTCATTCATGAACCTATTAGTAACTTCAGTTTTGTATAGCTTAATTAACATCACTTTTGTAAGAGTGTGTGTGGCATGGTTTTATATACCTTGGCCTTGCCTCATGCAACTCAGAGTTGTGCATTGCCAGATTTTGTTGAGATAGATTAACCTCTGTATCAAACACTTCTACAATCCTACTAGGACTAGGCTTAGGGCCGCCTAACTAAGGAGGGTAGAGCGTTAGCAGCAGGCCTCCATACTCAGCTCAGTCCATTGAGCAAGCCCCTCTCTGGTGGCAGCGGGAAAGAGCTACCTACCCCCGACTAGTCCCACACCTGGTGCCAGCGGTGGTGAACCTACTCCACGCCAATCGGAAGAGTTGGAGTCGTAAAGAAGACCCTGAGTCTGAATATCTTACCTGCCCCGAGAAACGGAGGTTCTAGTAGGAAGAATTACCACGTGTCCCACAGAGTGGAGTCAACGGTGGATAGTTTACGAAGGATATAATCACAGCCGAAACTGTTGTAAAACTTATCATCATTCAGTATTTATCATCTTGTGTTTTTTTTGTTTTTTTTTGTTTTGTGCAGGCGGACGCCGGATCCGGATCTGCGCAACGGAGCTGGGTGCCTGAGGAATGAGCAAAGAGAAACCCAAGAATAGAGCGCCCTCGTCCTGCAAGTATAATTTAAGACAGGACCCTCCGACAAGAGCCATGCTAGCGATGGATTCAGACGAACAAGGGAGAGAGGCGGTAGCGTCAAATCCGGTAATGCTTGGATGCCCGGAAGTAGATACGATTGACTATCGGCCAAGAGAGAATGAGAACGGCCCCGAAGCACTGTTGGGAGCAATGTTTGAGCTCTTAAAAAATCAGCAAGAGAATGCTGCGTTGCAGGCTGCTGCTTGGAGAAAGGCAAGGGAGGAGGATGTAGCCAGACAACTCCAGCAGAGAGAGGAAGATATAGCCAGGATGAAGGCCCAGTTTATGGCAGACATTGAATGGAAGAAAGAGAAAGAGAGAGACAGGGGTGCAAATGAGAGGCTGAACCAAGCTATACGTACATTCCCCAAGATCACATCAGCTTCATTGTTGCCAGCACAGCTTCAAAATTTTTCGAGGCTGTTGGACTCCCTGGAAGTGGATGAGAAGACAAAGGTGGCCAGACTGCCGGACATTCTGTCTGGACAAATGGCAATTGCTCTCCAAAACACAGAGTTTGAGTGTGATACACCCTTTGGTGAGGTGAAGAAGAGGTTATTTGCCGTCGCTGGACTCACCCCGTCCAGTGCTGCTCGATCCTTTATGAGACCAGACTGCGAAGCACTGGCAAAGTTGTCTGGAGTTGAACTTGTTACTCATACCAGATCACTAGTTGAACGCGTGATGACAAATGGAAATTACAGTGAGGAGGTAGTGTGTGCCTGGATGTTGGCCTTCCTACACAACATTGGTACTCCCCAGTTGATCACATCCATAGCGAATAGAGACTTAGAAAGCATAGATGAGCTGACAATGGCAGTCTACAGATGTTATGAAATCCATGGTACACTAGTGAGTGTGGACAAATCATCTCACAAATACTCGCAGTTTGCTCCAAGAAAGGATCAGCATTACCAGAGTAGGTACAAGTATGGACAAGACAAGCCTACTTGTGAGAAGTGTGGTAAGGTGGGCCACAAAACGTCAGACTGTTGGTCGGGAATGTGGAAGACGTCACAGCGACCTACACCAACCTGCTATCTGTGTCAGCAACCAGGACACGTCAGCTCAGACTGTCCGAAGAAGACGACACTTCAGACCAAGGAAAAGGAGAAGGCTAAGGATAAGCCATGGAAGAAAAATAACGTGGTGTCTGTGCTGGAAGAGAGGAAGGAGAATGAATTGGAAATTGAGGTGAGTGGATGCAAGCTAGTGGTAATCCTAGATTCAGGAGCAGACATGTCTGTCATCCCTTCTAAGTATGTGGCAGATATGTGGTACACTGGTGAGACGGTAGAATTGACTGATTTTGAGGGATTGATGGACAGAACAAGGAAAGTCGCACTAGTTCCCATTGAAGTAGGTGGGAATAAGTATCTAGAAAGAGCTGCTGTTAGTGACCACCTTGGTGAGAAAGGATTGTTAAAGTTGAGTTTAGTGGATAAACAAAGAATGTCCCTATTGGTACGGGAGTTTGACAAACAACACAAGGTGAATAAGCAGTGCATGGTTCAGACAAGAGCCATGAAAGCGAAAGAAGAACAGGAAAGTCAGAAGAGGAAAGAATTTTATGATGATGGGAAGGTTGAGAGAAGTTTGGAAGTTGGGGACAAGATTTGGGTGAGAATCCCTGGTAAGGCAGACAAGTTTAGTGATTCATGGGATGGTCCATATGTGGTGGACAAGGCAGTGAGCAGAGTAAATTATAGAGTGAAGGACATAGTTACTAAGAAGTGTAAAACTATTCATATCAACTCTGCTAAGAAGTATTTTGAGAGACCAGTTCATATTAATGGTGTGACAGTGATGGCAGATGATGCTGGTTTAGATGATTCAAAGGTTATGTTGAGTGGGGATGTCGATGGGTTAGTGCAAGTGGAAGTAGTAGAAATGTTGGACGAGTATAGCGATTTGTTGGATGGTACAGTTGGCAGGTATAATGGGGAAGCAGTGCCTATTGCTGTGCAGAAGGACGTGAAACCTGTATCGCACAAACCTTACAGGGTCCCTGAGGCATTAAAAGACAAGGTGAAGCAAGCAGTAGAGCAGTTAGTTGAAGATGGTTGGGTGGAGGAATCGGACTCACCCTGGGGAGCCCCAATAGTGCCAGTTACAAAACCTGACGGCAGTGTACGTGTGTGCATTGATTACAGAGGGCTGAATGCTGTTACTGACCAGTTACAATATCCGATACCCCATATTGATGATTTGCTTGGTAAGGTTGGAAGAGCGAAGGTTCTTTCAAAGCTTGATTTATGCAAGGGATATTATCAAATCCCTCTGCAAGATGCATCCAAAGATATCACTTCCTTTGTAACCCCTTGGGGTACATACAAGTTCAATGTGTTGCCATTCGGGCTGAAGAATGCTCCGGCGATCTTTCAGAAGATCATGTCAAAGGTCCTCAGAGAGTGTGTTGATTTTGCCGTTGTTTATATTGACGACATTCTGATTTTTTCGGAGCTGGTGGAAGATCATGTGAGCCATTGTAGGAAGGTGTTGAATGCTATAAGGTGTAGAGGTTTGAAGTTGAAGAAAGAAAAATGTGTGTGGGGAAAGAGTAAAGTTGAATTCTTGGGTCATTTTATTGGTGGAGGAAAGGTCGCAGTGCCAGAATCGAGAATAGAGGCAATGAAAAATTTCATACGACCAGTGACCAGGAGAGATCTGAGAGCCTTCCTGGGGACAGTGGGCTATTACCGACGGTTCATACAACACTTTGGTGAATATGCTGCATTGCTCACCCCATCCACATCCTCAAAGGCACCTGGCAAAGTTGTGTGGACTCCGGAGATGGTAGAAGCTTTTCGTAAGTTATGTGTATCATTGTGTGAATTTTCTGTTTTAAATGTTCCTGTGTCTTCGGATGTTTTTGTGTTACACACCGATGCAAGTGGTCGCGGTGTGGGTGCTGTTTTAAACATTATTAGGGATGATCGTGAAGTACCAGTGGCTTTCTACAGCAAACAACTGAGGGGAGCAGAGGTGCGCTATTCAGCTACTGAACTTGAGGCACTGGCAGTAGTGAAGGCTGTAACTCATTTTTTACCATACTTATATGGACGCCACTTCACAGTTGTGACGGACCACATGGCCCTGACCTCTCTCATGAAGTCTAGGGTCCTCAACAGACGTTTGCAGGGATTTGCTTTAAAATTGATGGAATATAGTTTTGATATTATTTACAGGCCTGGCCCCGACAATGATAATGCTGACGGCCTAAGCAGACAAGCCTGGCCAGATGAGGATGAAGCAGCTGTGGTCGTTCCTGGTTTCCATTCGAGCCCGGGCACGAATCTGAGCATGGGGGGATGTGGGAACACCCACCAACCTGAGCAAGCCAGAGGTGCCCCTTAAATCAGGAGGTGTCGTCAACACAGAAGAGAACAATAGACTTAGTTGTGTGTGTATGTGTGTGCATAATCAACAAGTATTTAGTCATCAAGTTACACTTCATTCATGAACCTATTAGTAACTTCAGTTTTGTATAGCTTAATTAACATCACTTTTGTAAGAGTGTGTGTGGCATGGTTTTATATACCTTGGCCTTGCCTCATGCAACTCAGAGTTGTGCATTGCCAGATTTTGTTGAGATAGATTAACCTCTGTATCAAACACTTCTACAATCCTACTAGGACTAGGCTTAGGGCCGCCTAACTAAGGAGGGTAGAGCGTTAGCAGCAGGCCTCCATACTCAGCTCAGTCCATTGAGCAAGCCCCTCTCTGGTGGCAGCGGGAAAGAGCTACCTACCCCCGACTAGTCCCACATAGCTACATACTCGTGCTTTAGGAATAAATGGACTGAGTGATGCCTTCATAAACTAGGTGAATAGCTACATACTCGTGCTTTAGGAATAAATGGACTGAGTGATGCCTTCATAAACTCGGTGAATAGCTACATAGTCGTGCTTTAGAAATAAATGAACTTATATGCCTAATTTAACAACTCGACTTTATTATAGTAGTTTGAATAACAATAGTGTAGTTTAAGGCTCGCTCGCCATTTGTGCTCAAGCACACCACTAGTTTATATATATGTTTGGACGTACGTATGTCATTTTGTTACTTTGACCCTCTGTATTTTTGTGTTCGCTCGGCGTTTGACCCCGTCCCAAGCTTCACTAAACTGAATCCTCTGGTTTAGCAACCATCGTCCACCTGAGAAAGTGCTGACTGTCACTATGAACAATACAGTCCCTCCTCCTCACCTTAGAGAAGAACAACTTCAACATTGAACAGTAGTACAATGAGTGCCACACCCACCCACTACACGTGTCATACAAAACATGAATATATGATGTGCCACACCCACTTTGAAATCTATCATGAATGTGCAAGTGTTCAATGAGTGTCACGCCCACCTATTAATAACTTCTACAATGAGCTATTATAGTCTCTTGGGGTCAGACGTTTTACCATACCACTTGGCTGAGTAATAGGGAGAAGGAGGGAGTGTCTGGTTTCATAAATGCTGATTAGAAACACTTGCAATTCAGACATAGCTAGCAGTTTACCACATTAAAATGCAAATACCATGTACTGTTATTGTAATAATTTTGCACTACTTTTTGTTATAAAAATTGTTAAAGAAACAATTCAAATAAATGAAACAAAATACAAACTCAAACAAAATATATAACAGCATGAAATGCCTTCAGTGACTGAGAGGACATAATTTAGTAATTTACTATAGCAGCAAAACAGTTCATCTTCGTTTGATATAAACTACATCTGCTCACTAGTAGTAGTTGTAGACAATGGCATCTAAAACTTCGTCTACTCCATGTTCTCTTCGTATCTTGTCTGCCATAACCTTATGATCACAATACTCCAATGCTTCTGCCAACTTGTTCCAAGATGGATCTTCACCACACTTCAACCAATGGTCAATAATTGCTGCCATCATTTCTTTAGGTTCTTTCTGATGCGTGAGATCTTTTACTATTGCGAGCTGAATCTTCAAGTACACACCAAGATCCTTAGCTTTACTGAAAGGCACTTCACCATGGAATAGTTTCATGACAGCATCACAAGTGAGATCTGAATCTGCAAAACAATACAAACATTTTATATTTACGGTACAAGTATTATATAGTCAGTATACCCCAAATAAAGCACATCCATGTTACCTTACCTGTACAAGATGAAGGGGAGTCACTAGCAGATAAAATAAGTTCACTTGTGGTGGATTTCAAAGGCTAACAAAAAATGATAATATAGTAATAGTACATTTTATACATTATAGTTAGACTTACCTCTCCAAACCATACTTTATGACAACTCTGCATGTCTTGGGGGATTATATCTTTCAAGTTTTGAAGACACAGCATAGCTTGAGGAAAGAAAGATTCTTTATCAACTACACTCACATGTTCTCCTCCAGGATGAGAGGGACACTCAAACCCAAACTGGTAGTCCATAAAGTAGCCATAGTTCATACGAGAGCTGACCTTCTCCAAGGTGGCCTCTATCTCCTTCCTTAATCCAGCACACAGAATGTGAGGCTCATAGTTGCCTCTAGGAAGTTGAGAGATGACTACCTCATAGAACTTTGGGTGAGCTAGGAATGTAATGAGAGCATAGCCGGAGCCATAGTGGAATTGGACCAGGTTCTTCATCATGCCTGCTTCTTTGAGTTTGAAAGAGCTGTTCCCTATAAAGCTAGCCATCGTTGCTGGGAACACACCTATAGGTACAAACCCACACACGTAGCGAACTCTCAGAGGAGATATGAACAAAGGACGAGACTTGTGAGTAGAGATGGCATCCAGTGTAGCTTTACTGGCACTGCGTAGGACACAAGGCATGATGTACACATCTTCTCTGCTGTCAGAAGAACAGGAGGCACTTGCAGTAGCAATAACACGTGCTACTATATGAAGATACTCTAGCAGAGCTACTAGTTTGAGAGGTTGGATGAGATCTCCTGATATCCCAGCTGTGGCTGCCACTAGGTCTCTCACAGAAAACTGACCAGTTGATCTGAACTTCTCTGCTGTGGCTTTATCTAAGTTATCGAAACTCATGGCTTTAAGGATGACATTAGTGATACTGTCATACACTACCTGGATGTCTACGATGACCAGATCTTCCAAACCAGGCACGCTGGGGAAGTACATCAGAACACCGGCATGGTGGTGAAGAAACCACAGAGCTGCTTTGGTCTCGTAGGGTGTCATATCGAACATTCTGGACAACTCTAGGCAAGTTTCCATGCTGGCTGTCCTCACCTCTCTCATACGAAGACACAAACTGAACAGAAGCCACACAGCTGGAATTTTCAGCTTCTTAAAGTGCTTCTCCATGGCTTTTTCTAGCACTTGGCGAATGTTGACCACTTCTTCTTTTCCTCCTTTCATGTTGTCCATGGAGATCACAAGCTTGTCTTCTGAAAAGAACTGAACCACTCCTTTGTGGAAGAAGTCTGTGTCTCGAATGACATGTTGTAGCTGCTGGTCAAAGCTAGCTACATATTCCTCAGACACCTTGTCTCTGTGAGTACCCACAATGTAGGCCACAGACTTGGAGGAGGTCAGGATGTCTTGCATGTCTGAACTTCTGGTTTCTGGTAGACTCATGCTATTTGTCAAGGAATTAGAGCAAGAGATGCTTGAAAGACAAGAGAGAAGCATCTCTTCTAGCGTGACAGTAGACTGCTCGTGTTCTGTAGTCTTACCTGAAGATGTCTCATAGTAGACTGGAAACTGACTCTTCAAGTCACACTCGTAACTGAAGAACAGCAAGTACAGGCCAGGTCCTATGGTGAGTGCCGGTAGCATGTCCATCATCTCAGGCTGACCTCCTGTGTCTTCCATCCTCAAATAAGCTCTGAATGAACGCTTTACATCTCTCCAAAGCTCAGATTTCTCGCTAACTTCTTTGAAAAGTCGATTGATTTCTGGAATATCCCGAGGTCTTCGAGTGCGTGTTAAACTTTGTTTCACAGCATTCAGCTTTGTTAGGAACATTTGTACCAGACCAGGTTTAGGCTCTTGCATTGGGGCTGGATTACTGGCTACTGGAGTAGGATTACTGACTACTGAAGTAGGATTACTGACTACTGAAATAGGATTACTGACTTGAGAAGGAACTGTACTGGCAGTAACATCTCCTGCAGATTTTGCAGGTGCTGGTTGCTGTTCCATTTTGACTGGAGTAGCTTGAGATCGTACACTGTCTACAAAGTTAAGGAACAGCATGCGTGCTTCATCAGTGAGACTGTGTATGGCTGACCACTCTCTTCCAGTGATCACTGCAGTGGTGTCTGTCAGACCCTGGACTATCATGTCATGGCCGCACTCCACTGTTGCTGTGCTGGCCTGAGGCTGCTCTGCTTCTCCAGCAGATACAAGATCTTCTATTTCTCCCATAAAGCGCCGACGTGCTGTTGTTTTTCCTTGTCGTGGTATACCTAGGAACAGAAACTTGAGGAATAGCATTTCTAGGACATCTTTAGTAGAGATGAAGTGGCGATAAGCATGAATGTATACATCATCTCCTACAACAAGAATTCAATGTTATGTAATTGAATGTCAAAATAATTCCTCTACTAAGATAACATGTCATCTTATATGCATAGTCCTTGAAGGCAACAAACTGGTAAGTATACTTAGATTCATTAATTATGGATAGCCTGAGGCTTGATTCTTTGTCTAACATACAAGCAAACTTCCCTTATCTGATGGTGGCTCTATAAATTTCACATTATTCAGAGAATTTACATTATGATTGCAGTTCTACTTCAATACTTGTGTAAATTCAGCTGCTGGTGGAAGATATTTAGTGAATTTAATGATGGACTGCACTTAGCTAATTCATGTTTACTTTAAGTTTCTATTCCCATTCACACATTCCAACAATAATCTCTCACTCAGACATTTAACAAGAAAGTTACTTCGGTTCAGTCAATCAGTATTATTTTCCATTTACTAAAACCATAATTTTTTAGAAGACTTCATAGTGGATCTTATCCACAGTATGAATTCCTCTCAGTTGCTGTGCTGAAACCCAATGACCTCTTTATGTTTGACCTTTTATTCACTTTTTGCCAGAACAAGACTGAAATGAAGTTGCTACAAAGCTGGGATGCATATGTATCAGAGGATTTAACACAGGAAGGAAGAAAGTTTCTACATTATTTCTCTTAACTTTTGAGTCTCAAGTTGCATGAGTACATTGAGAATGTTAGTCTGAAATTATTAGGTTCTACTCAGACTGTAGGACTTGAAAATTAAGTCATTTTAGTCAAAGTAACAGAGCAAGTTTCTTATTTGTGACCGTCTACAGGAAAACCAGGCACAACGCGGCACCCTTCAAAAAAATTTTTTTTGCACTTACAGAGTTGTCGGCGTCCAAATATTGAGCTCTCCAAGTTTTATCGTCGTAGCTTAAGTCGTTCCCGCTATAATAGACCTAACCGTTCCCTACCGTAGGCTTGAAACAATACATTTTTAAGAAATCGATCGATCTTTTCTCAATGTTTACGCACGCCGCGTTGTGCCCGGTTTTCCCGTAGACGGTCACATTTGTAGGTGTGAAATCAGTTTAGGCTAAAGCAACAGTTGACACATGGCTTGATAAAACAAAGTGTTGAATCAAGAGAGGGGAGACCAAATGACAGTGTGAGTGTACAGTTATGAAAGTGTTGAATCAAGAGAGAGAAAGAGACCAAATGACAGTGTGTGTTAGTGTACAGTTATGAAAGTGTTGAATCAAGAGAGAGAGAGGAGACCAAATGACAGTGTGTGTTAGTGTACAGTTATGAAAGTGTTGAATCAAGAGAGAGAAAGAGACCAAATGACAGTGTGTATTAGTGTACAGTTATGAAAGTGTTGAATCAAGAGAGAGGAGACCAAATGACAGTGTGTGTTAGTGTACAGTTATGAAAGTGTTGAATCAAGAGAGAGAGAGGAGACCAAATGACAGTGTGTGTTAGTGTACAGTTATGAAAGTGTTGAATCAAGAGAGAGAAAGAGACCAAATGACAGTGTGTATTAGTGTACAGTTATGAAAAAACAATACTCAAACATAGATATTGATAAGGTATGTAAACTTGTGTGTTAGATTGAGCAAAAACCTTTCTTCTAAATTGTTATATTGTTACTCATGGTTGGATTATTAATTTTCTTTTCTTTTTTTTAAACATTTTATCTATACTGAACAACAATATGGAATGTATTAAAGAAATGTGGTTTAAACACAATAGTTTAGAGTTATGCTAAGAGTCTTTATAATGGGGTGTGACTTCCAGGTATTACATATTGAATTGTATTTTACAATAAATACTGATGTAAGTGGAAAGAAGAGATTAATAAAGAGTTGCACAGAATGGTTGAGAGAATAAAGAATAAGAATAAAAATATACTACAAGTTTGATGATTCATGATTAATGATGAATGGGAATATGCCTGCAGGCTAATGCGGCCATTGAGTTCATACTTACTAAATATCCTCAACTGAGTGTGCTTGTGCACAAGTGGCAATCTTCACATTTTTAAGTTTGTGATCATGCAATAACTCTCAATATGACAAATATACATATTATTGTGAAAATATCTAGCATAGAGTATATAATACTTATAGCACGAGTCTGAGTACAATATGGGAAAATATTTTATGAGCACGCAAAATATTTTCACGAGCCGAAGGCGAGTGAAAATATGGCGTGAGAGTAAAATATCATTCCCATATTGTACGACATGTGTGATAAGTGATTTATTGCTTCTTTGAAATTTTTCTCAACCGGTTACAATACAATTTTTATTGATTTTACTCGCTACGCGCGCGCTCCAAGGAGCGTACAATATAAACCGTACAATATGGGAGAATACAGAACGCTCGCGTGATGCGGAAATATTCAAGTAAAAATATCAAAGCTGCAATAATATACATATGTATGTATATATGTATGTATGTAATATATATGTGTATATTTATGTAAGCAAAGAGTAGACATGCCTATCTGGACATAGCCACCCCCCCGATGCTCCTGTGGGACATGTGAGTGAGGTAATGTGATCGGCTGTAGAGCTGTTGCTAGCTCAGTGAGAGCTTGTCTTTATGCTATCTAGTATTCATTGGCAATGTGAGTGAGAGGTATGTGTTCAATCTGTAGCTGTTGCTAGTCTCATTGTGAGTGTCTTATACTTCTCTAGCTGTTCATTGGCAATGTGAGTGAGAGGTAATGTGTTCAGTCTGTAGCTGTTGCTAGTCTCATTAGTGAGTCTTGTCTTATACTTCTCTAGTTGTGTCATTGGCAATGTGAGTGAGAGGTAATGTGTTCAGTCTGTAGCTGTTGCTAGTCTCATTAGTGAGTCTTGTCTTATACTTCTCTAGTTGTCTCATTGGCAATGTGAGTGAGAGGTAATGTGTTCAGTCTGTAGCTGTTGCTAGTCTCATTAGTGAGTCTTGTCTTATACTTCTCTAGTGTCTCATTGGCAATGTGAGTGAGAGGTAATGTGTTGAGTCTGTAGCTGTTGTGCTGGTCTCATTAGTGAGTCTTGTCTTATACTTCTCTAGTTGTTTCATTGGCAATGTGAGTGAGAGGTAATGTGTTGAGTCTGTAGCTGTTGCTAGTCTCATTAGTGAGTCTTGTCTTATACTTCTCTAGTTGTCTCATTGGCAATGTGAGTGAGAGGTAACGTGTTCAGTCTGTAGCTGTTGCTAGTCCCATTAGTGAGTCTTGTCTTATACTTCTCTAGTTGTCTCATTGGCAATGTGAGTGAGAGGTAATGTGTTCAGTCTGTAGCTGTTGCTAGTCTCATTAGTGAGTCTTGTCTTATAGTCTCTAGTTGTTCTCATTGGCAATGTGAGTGAGAGGTAATGTGTTCAGTCTGTAGCTGTAGCTAGTCTCATTAGTGAGTCTTGTCTTATACTTCTCTAGTTGTCTCATTGGCAATGTGAGTGAGAGGTAATGTGTTCAGTCTGTAGCTGTTGCTAGTCTCATTAGTGAGTCTTGTCTTATACTTCTCTAGTTGTCTCATTGGCAATGTGAGTGAGAGGTGATGTGTTCAGTCTGTAGCTGTTGCTAGTCTCATCAGTGAGACTTATCTTATACTTCTCTAGTTGTCTCATTGGCAATGTGAGTGAGAGGTAATGTGTTCAGTCTGTAGATTTTGCTAGTCTCATTAGTGAGTCTTGTCTTATACTTCTCTAGTTGTCTCTTATACAGCTCACTATACTAGAAAATGCTCGTGTAGCATTGGTTGGGCGAGCAAGTGAAGTTCTGGAACGCGCGCGCGCGTTTAAACGACCACGTATTTAGTTTAAACGACCACGTACTCTTCTTCCGTGGGTAAGTGATCGCATTCGGATAGCCATTTGTGCATGACGACCCTAGTCCAAACGTAAATAACAAGAGAAGTTCTGGAATGCGCACGCGCGTTTAAACGACGACGAGCACGCGTTTAAAGGACGACGTATTCAGGATTTCCATAGACTACATCTTAAAGTTGCTCGCTCGCTCGCCAATTATACTATAGAGTTAAACATCTGATACTTCAGCATCTTTAGATATATTCTAGATTGGTTAGCATCATTCTTTACATGTGTCACATCAGTGTAACATTTATATAATTGAATTGAAAGGGGAGTTATGGTAACACCCTGCCCCCAGCTGAACAAGTGAAAGAGAAACTTCTACTGACATACTAGACAGACAGACATGACACAGTCTTACCTCTCAGAAATGCCTCAATCTGCTGACTCAGCTCTATCAGACCAATATCCTGTATCACATCCAGCAGATGTCTCCATGTGGGAGGACGAGGACTATATTTCAAAGACCACAAGACAATAACTTTCTCAATATAACTGACAGGATTTTTGTGAGGGTCAGGCAGCGTAAGCTTCCTTCCTTTATTAGTTATCACTAACGTCACTCCAGAGGATGTAGTGAACTGAGAGTGAACATTGGCCAGGACAGACTTAATCTGAATCCCCATCACTGCCTCTAGTCGAGAGAGGACATCAGACACAAACTCTCTGTCTGGGTCATATGAAGACACTACATAACACATAACCTGAACTATAAATTAAAACAGTGCATTTCACACAGACTACAGATTATTGTATTCACACTCAATAGTTAACCCTCTCGTTCCTGAATTGTTTGGACGCGCGCGGAAAAATCTAATCGTCGACCGCGGAATAGAGTATTACCGTTTTATTTTTTTAACTCGATGCTGGCTGGGAAAACCCCATAGCAACCATATATCACTAAATAGTCCAAGAGTTTGGGATTCCCCTCATTTTTTGATTGAGAAAATTGAATAATATTTAGGCCATCTACTAATACTTCAAAAAAAAAAAAAATTTTCCCCCAAAAAATCCACTTTTCCCATCAATAAAAAAATAAAATAAAATAGAAATAATATTGTTTGATGCATTTTATACCAATATTATATTAGTTCAACAACAAAATATGTTGTTTGTTGTGTGTGGTGCTGATTGTGATAATGTAGGAGACATCTATGAGTGTCCACAAGGAACATATGCCATCGGACGTCGAGCTCCACTACAAAACAATTTCATATACACAAAAACACAGACAACAAAGATATTTGTAATACAAACAACAAATTATTCATGCTCCTATATAATTGCAACTTTATGATGTATTGTATGCGGTTTCAGACAGGATTTTTGTTTGGGGGGGAGGAGGGGGGGGGGGCTCCGAGTGTACTTCGCCACACTCATTTTTTGGAACCTACACTACTTTGATGCACATCTTTGCATATACTTCACACTGATAATCCGTGTTCGATCCTATGCACTAAACGGCTCAGTAATGATAGGAACATAATGGGATACAATATCAGACCAAAAATAAATGCTTCCAAAATGTTATTTCTATTCAACTCCCAAAATTCTAGGTGGGGATCCCAGGGCTAGCCTCCCACTGTATGAACCCCTGGTATGTATACTCCATACTGTCCATGAGAGAAACAATCACCGTTGTATTGAGAAAGTGTAATTTGAAAATGAAAAGCAGTACAAGCACACATGTGGAATTCAACTTACGTGTCACATACTGAACGATCCCTCCCAGGTTAGGATCCGGAACCTCCATACAATACCAAAAAAAAAACACAGACAACAATGATATTTGTAACACAACAGCTGGCCTCGCTGAATTGCCCCCCCCCTCCCCGTCATTGCTTTTCACTGACATTCTTGTGCCATAATCCCCCCCGCCCCCCCCACCCCCAACTGGACACCCAAATATCAGTAAGTTGAAATGAAACTTACCCAGCATGGATGATTTCACAGACCGAAAAAGACCCCCCGAGTTCGTTCTCTCCCAGGTTGGATCCGGAAGTGCCACATACTGTTTGTTCATGGTTGCTCTCTCTCTTTCCACAAATGCACGCACACACACACACACACACACACACACACACACACACACACAAGAAAAAAGAAGTTACAGGTGAATACAGATCATAAAAATAAATGTATAATTTATTATACATAAATTGACTGGTGTACACACACACACACACATGAAATTCAACTTACATAGGCATAGTAGTCACGATCCAAAAAGATCCAGAGTTCCCTCCCAGGTTGCATACGGAAGTGCCACATACTGTTTGTCCACGGTTGCTCTCTCTCATTCCACAAATGCACACACACACACATACACACACACACACACTAGAAAAAAGAAGATACAGGTGAATACAGATCATAAAAATAAATGTATAATATAAATTGACTGGTGTACACACACACACATACATGAAATTCAACTTACATGGGCATAGTAGCCCCGATTGGAAAAGACCCCACCCCACCCCCCCCCCCTCCCCGAGTTCGTTCACTCCCCGGTTAGATCTGGAAGCGCCAGAATAACATTTCAACTCCACGCACACACATATACATCGAGTGTGAAGCTCCACTACAACACCACAAAAACACAGACGACAATAACAATACATATTACAACTTTTGGGATGTTCAGGGAGGGGGAGGGGGGGGGGAGGGAGCAGCCACAAATATCAAAGTCTGTGGTCCTTTACACAAAAGATTATGGAATAAGAATGGGTGTGTTGTCATCTTTCTTCCACTCTCCCCCTACCTCATCCACCCGACTCTTGTTCTTCAATTCCCGCCTTCTCCGACTGCGAGGACGTCCAGAACTCGGAGCAGGAGGATCAGCCACTTCCTCTTCTTCATCACTGGAACCTGCTGCCTATTCGTGTTTCATTATTGGAAGACTCAGGTCCGGTATCCTCTCCTTCATCACTGGAAGACTCTGCTCCTGTCCCCTCATCTGCGTAATCGGGGTCGGTGACTGCATTCACATCTGGTCCTAGTAGTATATGTGGTAAAAACTTTTTTTAATTTTTTTGAAAATTTGAATTTGTTCAAAAAACCACAAGCCACTTTCAAATCTCAAAACTCAATGAAATATATATATATATATATATATTATAGCTAAACAGCTTACTCTATCTCAATATAGCTATAAATAAGTCCTTTCCACAACAGAAGCTTGCTATTTTTCAAAGAAAGACAAGAGAAAGACAAGCTTACCTCGATCATCTTCTTGACTCCCATTTTCAGTATCAGAGTTGACGGGGTCTGGTCCACCAACCCTGATATACAGGGCCTCCTATAGCCCTAGATGTTGTCTCCCTTCTCTCCGCTTGATCCTGAGTCGCTAAAGACGCCATCTTCAAAAAAATGACTTTGAAAAAAAATTTTTTTTGCATAGTAACCGAGGTCACACGACACGCTCACTTTTTTCCTATGATGTAATAAGCCTTACCTAAGACTGTACGTAATAGGGAGGTCCCCAGTTGAACTGGCGATTTTATAAAAAATGGAGAAGACAGTAAGTCAAACCGCAAAGTCTTGGTCGGCAAAGAAGCGATTGTTTCAATGTGTTGTGGAAGGCTGCTGAGCTCAAGCAATTTTTTGCTGCTTCTACAAAGCTCTGGAGATGACTGGATCCATAAATGAAGCTGCTGTGAAGAAGGTAACTTTTTTTAAAATTCGACAAAGAACCGATGTTGTTGTTTTTTGCCGAGGAAAAAATAAACGCAACTGCTGTGAGGTACTGTCGAAGCAGTCCTGGCTGAAAGCTATTTTAGATGCTTCTTCAATGCATTGGGCACCTGTGTATGCAATTTGAAGGTTCACTACTAAACCTTTGCTTCATTTAGTTTAATAATGCATTATTTGTAAAGGCTCAGACTGTTTGTGCTTCACTTGCTTGTTAATTTTATTTTTTGACTTTTCAGTTAAAGAAAATACCAAGCATGTTAGTAAACTACTATTCTATGTTGTACTCTGACCTCTTGATACCACAATTACTAATGAATTACAATAATAACTCACAAGACATCTTCAGTTTGTAGACTCCAGAGTCAATAGCCACCACTATATCTCCTGTGGGAAGTGTGGAGGCTGCAGAAAATGAGTTATAGTTGATTTTACTTCCTGTGCTAGTGACCTCTATCCAGGACTGACTCATACTATAACATCTAATAGTACCACCACTATATATATTGACCAGACGTGAGGAATAGGAGACTGTAGCAGTCTGTGAATTAACTGCTCTGACATGTCTCCATGTTGACTTGTGTTTAGAAGAAGTAGTACAGGATGAGATCAATGAGTCTATTTCACAGATAAAAATTCTATTACTATATTTATCTGTAAACACTACTTCATCTTGGTGGAGTGTGGAGGTCATGTTATAGCATCGTTTAGGTAGTGGATTCACAGAATGCCAGTTGTCTTCAACCAACACCTCCACCACGTCTAATTCCCTGTTATCAGAACCATGCCCACCAGCAACAACTAACACTTCAGGAGATGTGGTGCCTACTGATGCTGTCCAGTATCGTTTAGTTCTCATGGGAGGCAGTGATGGCCGCCACTCTACACCTGTAGCACTAGAGAACACTTGGTTAGTGGGTTTCAGTGTATATGGATCACATCCTCCCACTGCCACAAACTGGGACTTGTAGGTTGTTAGTGACATGTGCTGATATGGTAATTTAGTAGTAGTCCATGAGCGGAGGTCAAAGGAGGATATACGAAGCACATCAGCAGACAACATTGGTGTTGTGAGTACAGCCACTTTGTCATGGAGGACTGCACAATGAGTGGGAGTGTAATAGCCATCTGGTGTATGGCAGCGTTTCCAGTTCACTGTTACTAGAGGATGCAGTATGTCTACCTACAGTCACATACCAAACAGTAGTGAGGGACACATGGTAGACTACACAAACAATAATACTATGCCCACCCTGTACCCAAAGTAAGAATTGACAATTGTTGGTCAGTATCAGAATTGGAACTAGACCTGCTTAACTTCCGTATCGACTAGCAGTATTCTTATTTACTAATACTAGTGATGTGCTTGAGCACAAATGGCGAGCGAGCCTAAAGACTATACTATTTGTATATGAATGATTTTGACTTCTAACACTGAAGCTACTGAAAATAAGGTCCAGTTTTTAAATTTCGCATACAGGGCAAAGAGATTTCAGTGCCATAGTAACAACTCTCTGTAAGTGCTTGAATTGAGGGAAAAAAACAACAACAAAACAATACACGTTATTTAAAAGTTTTCTTTGTGATATTCTTTAGCTAAGTTGTAGTGGTTGTAACACACAATGCTTTGACACAAATGGACATCCACCTACACAGACTTACCTTCGCAGTAGTCTAGTGGACAATATATTTTCAAGTAAATACTGTTGCGCACGGCTTATAACCATGACAAAGAGCGCATTGACTTACCACCGCCACTAACTCGAATAGAAATGGAAGTCCCTTATGTTTTCAAGTTTGGACTGCACCCGCAAAAGAATTCAAAACGGTAACAATTCAATTTCTAGGGTGATGCCGGTACTGATCGATAAACCAGAGGATTCTGTAGAAGTAAGTAGAATTTGGGACGGGGTCGACCACATAACTAACACAAAAACGCGAGGGTCAAAGTATAAAATGACATACATACGTCCAAACATTATATATAAATAAATAAATAAACAAACATCCCCGATTTTTTCATTTGTACCCCTGTAAGTGGTACAAATGAAAAAAAAAAAATAATAAACATCCCCGATTTTCGATTGTGTTACCCCTGTAAGTGTCTCGCTCGCTACAATCGCTCGCCAATGAGTATGGTTAAAATATGAAAGAATAGTCGCACAAAGTTGCATTATAATATGAAATTATAAATTGGGAAGTAAATGTTTTACCTTCACCTTGTGAGTGTCTGCCATGACTTGAGACTCTCTCTAGCAAACTCTTACAAATAACAAACACAAACATTATAACAAAATGTCCACAACATGTCTTGTGTTTGTATGACTGTACACATATACATGTGAAACAAATACAATATAACTAGAGGTGTGCTGGAACACAAAATACAATATAACTAGAGGTGTGCTGGAGCACAAAATACAATATAACTAGAATATAACTAGAGGTGTGCTGGAGCACAAAATACAATATAACTAGAGGTGTGCTGGAACACAAAATACAATATAACTAGAGGTGTGCTGGAGCACAAAATACAATATAACTAGAGGTGTGCTGGAACACAAAATACAATATAACCAGAAGTGTGCTAAACACAAAATACAATATAACTAGAGGTGTGCTGGAGCACAAAATACAATATAACTAGAGGTGTGCTGGAACACAAAATACAATATAACTAGAGGTGTGCTGGAGCACAAAATACAATATAACTAGAGGTGTGCTGGAACACAAAATACAATATAACTAGAGGTGTGCTGGAGCACAAAATACAATATAACTAGAGGTGTGCTGGAACACAAAATACAATATAACTAGAGGTGTGCTGGAACACAAAATACAATATAACTAGAGGTGTGCTGGAACACAAAATACAATATAACTAGAGGTGTGCTGGAGCACAAAATACAATATAACTAGAGGTGTGCTGGAGCACAAAATACAATATAACTAGAGGTGTGCTGGAGCACAAAATACAATATAACTAGAGGTGTGCTGGAACACAAAATACAATATAACTAGAGGTGTGCTGGAACACAAAATACAATATAACCAGAAGTGTGCTGGAGCACAAAATACAATATAACTAGAGGTGTGCTGGAGCACAAAATACAATATAACTAGAGGTGTGGCTGGAACACCAATACAATTAACTAGAGTTGCTGGAGCACAAAATACCATATAACTGAGGTGTGCTGGAGCACAAAATACAATTAACTAGAGGTGTGGCTGAAACACAAATACATATAACTAGAGTGTGCTGGACACAAATCAATTAACTAAGAGGTGTGCTGAAACAAAATTCAATATAACTAGAGGTGTGCTGGAGCACAAAATACAATATAACTAGAGGTGTGCTGGAACACAAAATACAATATAACTAGAGGTGTGCTGGAGCACAAAATACAATATAACTAGAGGTGGAGCACAAAATACAATATAAGTAGAGGTGTGCTGGAGCACAAAATACAATATAACTAGAGGTGTGCTGGAGCACAAAATACAATATAACTAGAGGTGGAGCACAAAATACAATATAACTAGAGGTGTGCTGGAGCACAAAATACAATATAACTAGAGGTGTACTGGAGCACAAAATACAATATAACTAGAGGTGGAGCACAAAATACAATATAACTAGAGGTGTGCTGGAGCACAAAATACAATATAACTAGAGGTGTGCTGGAGCACAAAATACAATATAACTAGAGGTGTGCTGGAACACAAAATACAATATAACTAGAGGTGTGCTGGAACACAAAATACAATATAACTAGAGGTGTGCTGGAACACAAAATACAATATAACTAGAGGGGCTGGAACACAAATACAATATAACTAGAGGTGTCTGGACACAAATACAATATAACTGAGGTGTGCTGGAACACAAAAAACAATATAACTAAGTGTTGCTGGAGTGCACAAACATACAATATAACTAGAGGTGTGCTGAACACAAAATTAATACAATATACTAAGAGTGTGCTGGAGCACAAAATACAATATAACTAGAGGTGTGCTGGAGCACAAAATACAATATAACTAGAGGTGTGCTGGAACACAAAATACAATATAACTAGAGGTGGAGCACAAAATACAATATAAGTAGAGGTGTGCTGGAGCACAAAATACAATATAACTAGAGGTGTGCTGGAACACAAAATACAATATAACCAGAAGTGTGCTGGAGCACAAAATACAATATAACTAGAGGTGTGCTGGAGCACAAAATACAATATAACTAGAGGTGTGCTGGAACACAAAATACAATATAACTAGAGGTGTGCTGGAACACAAAATACAATATAACTAGAGGTGTGCTGGAACACAAAATACAATATAACTAGAGGTGTGCTGGAACACAAAATACAATATAACTAGAGGTGTGCTGGAACACAAAATACAATATAACTAGAGGTGTGCTGGAGCACAAAATACAATATAACTAGAGGTGTGCTGGAACACAAAATACAATATAACTAGAGGTGTGCTGGAGCACAAAATACAATATAACTAGAGGTGTGCTGGAGCACAAAATATTATATAACCAGAAGTGTGCTAAAGCACAAAATACAATATAACTAGAGGTGTGCTTGAACACAAAATACAATATAACTAGAGGTGTGCTGGAGCACAAAATACAATATAACTAGAGGTGTGCTGGAACACAAAATACAATATAACTAGAGGTATGCTGGAGCACAAAATACAATATAACTAGAGGTGTGCTGGAGCACAAAATACAATATAACCAGAAGTGTGCTAAAGCACAAAATACAATATAACTAGAGGTGTGCTGGAACACAAAATACAATATAACTAGAGGTGTGCTGGAACACAAAATACAATATAACTAGAGGTGTGCTGGAGCACAAAATACAATATAACTAGAGGTGTGCTGGAGCACAAAATACAATATAACTAGAGGTGTGCTGGAGCACAAAATACAATATAACTAGAGGTGTGCTGGAGCACAAAATACAATATAACTAGAGGTCTGCTGGAGCACAAAATACAATATAACTAGAGGTGTGCTGGAGCACAAAATACAATATAACTAGAGGTGTGCTGGAACACAAAATACAATATAACTAGAGGTGTGCTGGAGCACAAAATACAATAT
>WLWD01003802.1_pt1 | contig 24483 bp, 10 predicted proteins | sample 6712731 | NCBI WGS metagenome assembly WLWD01 (sample SAMN12718690, study PRJNA576275) | sponge metagenome | isolation source: marine sponge | host: Mycale hentscheli | place: New Zealand: South Island, Marlborough, Capsize Point | collected 2014-11-01 | reverse complement strand
ATTTAGTCAGTGCTTTCAAAGTGTGTTAGTTCAACTGCAAAATACAATTAAGTTCTTAGATACTTCTCTTAATTCTCATTTTCTCCATAGTGCAGTAGTTTGAGCTTCAAAGTCCAAGACTTGATTTGAAGTGAGTCCAAGAAGATTGGGAATAAAAAGTGTCTCAAGGAAGGACAAAGTGCTTTATAATAGTGAAGTTAAATATTTTATGGTTAATGAATGTATCTAGTGGACAATAAAACTTAAATAGACATTGTAGAATGAGATTTGAGTAGAGCATTCTTCTGGTTAGAAAATTCAAACAAAAAGTGGCAAATAAAAGCACATATCATCTTCCAGTTGAGTTCCTCTTCTCTCAAAGCATAAACAGTCCATCATCTTTGAGATCTGTTGACAGAGTGATTGAATAAATGATTGAGTTACAGAGATACTACTATAACCCTCAAGTGCAAGGGTGACAGAGGGTTATTTATGGTTGCATATCAAATTTTCTTTATTAGTAACCAAATGTAAGTAGAAAAAGTCAATCTTCTATTTTCCAGCTAAAAAGTCTAAAATTAATAGCTAATAGTACATTGGCCAGGCAGGAAATCCTTTGAAAAAATGTTTATTTCATCACTTAAACTTAACTAGTGATGTGCTTCAGCAGAAATGGCAAGTGAGCCATTGTCCACAAGTAATTCAAACAACGAGACACTTAAATTTAAACGTTTTGCCATTACAAAATGAAATGACAGAAAGGCTACATTTATTTAGTTTGCCAGTTTATTTTCTTTACCTAGTATTTAGGAAAACATCATTCAACATTCATTCTTAAAAATAGCTACAAGTATGTACCCGTTGACCTTAATTACTTCTTACCTCAATGAGGTAGCAGCTTTTGATTATCTTAATGACCGGTAGATACTGACAAAAAATATTCAGCTATTAAAAGACCGGCAGTCTTTAAATTATGTATGGTAAAGGGTTTCAATGCCATAGTAGCCCACTTGCCGCAACTGTTTCACTTGGAAAACCAAGAAATTATAGCACAGTTTTGAGCCTAACCCTAAAATTAGACTTGGTGCTATACTAAAAAAAATTGGGAGGAACCAAATGTGACCCGCTATGAGAAAATCGACCGTTGTGACAATAAATTAAAATCGCGTAAACGCACCGTCAATGGATTTACCTTTTTTTTTCAAAAATTTTTTTTTGGTTTATTCGGAAAGTTCTATATTCAAACTATCTGGGGTTAAATTTTGAGCCGATTTGGACGTAAGTTTCTGGAGAATATAACGCTTTTAGTTACGGCTATTTACTCGTGCCCCTGTAGCCTGCCGTATGCGGAGTAGGCGGTACCCCGTTTCTATGACAATACCCGCGTAAACTTGAGGGAAAATGGCCGAGGAACTGCAAATTCATTCCTTTACACTTTAGCTACTAGTACTGAATCCTAAAAGCTTACCTACTTTTGTTTTATCGAAGTCTAGGACTAGCACAAAAAATAAACGGCAACTCTGAAAAAACACTATCCACGTGCCCTCGCTTTTTCCCGGGAAAGTCTCATTTAGCATTACGTAATTCTTACGTAATAGTATAGCGGACCGTGCACGGAATACTTTCGTAAATCTTCGTACGCAATTTTCTCTGGAATTTAAGTTTTATGATGGCTGTCACCGCGTAGTTTTAAGAGCGTTTGTGTAGCCCGCGGAGACGCCTTAAGCTAAATAAAGTTTACAGAACGCTTCTCCAGTGTCACGGCTACAAAAGTAACGCAAAAACTCGATTTTCATAATTTTGTCACAATGGTTGATTTTCTCATAGCGGGTCACAAATGGTTCTGTAAATGCAGCTAATATATTATCTGTTAGCTAGTTGAATGCTTACTTCAAGATTTGTTTGTGCAATTGAATTATTTAGCTAAGTGGCAGCTGTAATACCAACACAAGACTTATATTGTAATCTCTTCATGACTTGACTATTGGAAAATGAATTATCAAAGAAACAATAGAACTTGTTAATTGGAACAATATTGTTGCCTAGGGCCTATAAATAGTGCTTCAAACTTACAGCCGGCACTAATTTGAATAGAAAATGAATTATGTAAGCTGTGTCAGAAAAAAATAAGATAAGTCTGAGACAACCAATTCAAATGGGTAAATAATTAAATTTCCTTGGATGACACAAGTGGAGATCACTACCAAAGGATTCCATTTAGTGGAGTATGAGATGGGGTTGACCACCAAGCGAACACAAAAATGAAAAGGTCAAAGTGCAAAAGTTATATATGCGTCCACACATATTTATGTACAAACAAAACAAAATCCTCAATTTTGATTGTATTACATTCTCTTGCTAAATATTGCTAGCAGTTGAATTTAAATTAATAATAAATTTATTTTCTTTGCTAACTGCTATTTTGGCATAATTATGATTGTTATATATATATATACATGTGCAGTTAAATAATGTATCAGCTTTTTTTTATATTTATTGTATTTACTCATGTGTAATATACAAAATTTAGATTACACCACGATGTTGAGATTGGTATGGGATTTATACAACCAAGGGCCAAAGGCCTGAGGATAATATAAATCACATACTGACCGAATATGGCTCTAGGCTATTGAATTTATTTTGTTTTTCAAAGTTTAGTGATAAAGTAGTAATATTCAAGTAAAAGCTAGGCTGCTGTCCATCTTCTGAATAATCTATAACTATAAATTATATATAATATATATATTATATATAGTACTTATTACATGAGTCAGAGTGTGATATGGCAAGATATTTCACGAGCAGGCTATTTTTTCACGAGCCAGAGGCAGTAAAACTAAAGCCTGAGAGTGAAATATCTTGCCATATCACTCTGACAAGTATAATAAGTGGTTTATTCCACACTAGATATCTTTACTACTGTGTAGTTAGGACTAGGGGGAGGGTAACTCACTGCTAAAGTTGGTTGTAGGGGCTACCCACACCCCCAGCCCATTTTAGCAGCTGCTCTAACCCTGTTGACCAGAAAATTGAACCGGTTGCTATAACTACAAGGGTAATGAGTTGCACAGTACAGCATGAAATAACAGCATGAAATATCATGAATTATTTCACGGGTCATGTACCTAAAGATATCATTGTGAAGATATCTAGGGTGGAATAAATATATATATATATATATATATATATATATTTATGTGATTTGCAGGGATTTTTCTATTTTTATAATTGAAGTATAGAAGTATAGCTTTGAAAGCCCCTACCTTACTGATACCAAACCTACTTTTCAAATCTAATTGATTTCTTAAATATTTCAATAAACAATAGAACAAATGAATAAACAATTTAGTATTCTCACCTACTTAGGCATTTCTGCTTGTGCTGCAACATTTTGTATGATAGAATTTGTACTTCTATAGCCTGTCACATACTTCCAGCACAATGAAGTGATTTCAATTTTTTTGTCATTAATACGTAATTGTCTCACAGAGTTCCTCACGGCAAGTTCACAATAGCACACAGTCATTTCTGAAGTCATCATTGACTTTTCAGAAATAAATCAATGTTGTATATTCCTGTTAAAGCATGTGTAGCTGGCGACGAGAGCATGGAGTTGCATTATGAAGAGATCATCAGCACTCTCTGACTCCACCAGTGAGTGGGTTGGAACCAACTCTCTGACTGTCATCAATGCATATCTAACTCTAATCTCATAAAATGCTATTACTATCTGATTTTATAGTTGTCTCTTTGTTTAATCCACATTATATTAAGGAAAAAATACCAGCAATAGCAACTGAACATCCTGTACATAGTTTTTAACCCTCAGCACGCATGTGCGAGAGGTTATAATAGTCTGTTTGTCATTCATCCATTCATTCACTCTGTCAACAGCAGATCTCAATGCCTCGAGAGAAGAGGAAATCAGACTATATGACAATTTAAGTCCCTTTAATTTGCCACTTTTTTTTTTATTTAGCTTAGTTTTTGAGAAAATGAGAGGAAAGGCAGCCTACAGTGAGTGCTGCTATATGGCCATGCCCATTCAATAGTTTAGCTGCCATTTAGAATCACATGCGCTCACTTGAGCATACAAATTTCACCGCACTCGGTTCAGATTTGTTGCTTGCGTTCTGTAGTTCCAGTGCTTAACTTCTTTTGTCTGGTGTTGGGAAGTTTCTGCTGCTAGAGGTGCGCTTCTTTCATCAACTGTAAGTATGTCTGCTCTCCAAAAAATGTACCCTAAGTGTTTGTGTAGCGTGCATGTCAGAAAGTCCAAATGTTCTGGTGGCAATTTTTTTTTCTACCAAGCCAAGCCAGAGAATGCCATGAGGTCCTCAGAAAGTCGTAAAAACTGTATATGGCTGAGTATCAAGCTCGTAAAACAACTTTAGAAAGTATGGATCAGTCCCAGGTGTGTGTGGTTCTAAATGTTCATGCCCATAAAAACCCTTTGAAATGCCTGAAGAATCCCAGAGATGCAAGCAGGCCAATTTAAGTTGCCCTAGCTAGACAACTTTTATTTAAAACTACGGTATTGTTATATGATTTATAGTAATATCTACTTTGATGACAAAATAGTACATAGCAGTTGACCATTATTTGAGTGGATACATAAACACTTTTGTGCCTTTAACTATTAGCCTCTGTAGTATTAAATGCTAAACCTTTATGACTATCTGAACTACCTGTAACTATTGACAACAAGCACTCTGGTTCACTACAAAAAATAGGCCAGATTTTTTTGTAATTATATAATAGATAGACAACGAAATCGAGGGATCTACCGCCACAGAACCTTAAGGGCTGCGGGCTGTGCCGTCCCGAGCGTAGCGAGGGCGATACTAGCGGCCCGAGGGGTTCAACGGGCGGTAGTTCCCGAGATTTCGTTGTCTATCTGTTTTAGAACGTAGCAACTATAGCCTTAGTTACCAAATTGTTTTTTCTATCCTTTGTTCTATGTTGACACTCTACGACAAAGACGGCAGAGACATTACGGAGAGGTGTCCAGTAATTGCAGCAATTCTAAGGAGCCACGGCGCATAGAATATTTTCATGTGTTGTGCGCTCGACTCCAGTGAACCGGCGAAAGTGATGGAATTAGAGTCAGGAGAATCAATATCACTGCGTTTTCAGCGAACTTAGTCAAAAAGAACATTCCAGCCCACCCATCTACATTACCTATTTTTCGCATTTCAGCTCAATTGGTGAGATAAAATTTACAAAACGGCTTTGTCTCTCCTAAATCTTCTTTCAACCAGCTACTCTTCCGCCTTCTTCAACTCAATCATCTCTCCTTTATTTAGCTCCTCACAGTCAGCTCTCCAGTCTAGCTCCTCACCGTCAACTTTCAAGTCAAGCCCCTCACAATCACTACTCTAGCTTTGCTCTTTACAGTCAATCTCCAGTCTAACTTAGCTTTTGAATCAAGATTTGGTCAACGTTTACATGATGATGAAAGTTTGAAAGATGTAAGGCCATGCAAAAAGTTTGTATTTACAGTATCTGACATTGATGAACAGGTTGCGATGGATAAGGAAGGATTTTGATTACATAAGCAAAATACAACAAAAATACCATGAATGTAGTGCTTTTACATTGCAAACAATATACTAGAAGGGGTGCCTTTAATTTTCATAACTGTAGTGATATAAACATCCACAAGAATAGTACTAAAACTTTTAAAATAACATATGCAACATATATAACTGCTTTTTTATTGTTCATTATGTTATTGGTTTCTTTCTCACTTTCTCATTTTGGTGATGATTGTATTAGTTAAGAAAAATATTGTTAGTGTGCAAGGCATGCGATGAATCTCTGACAGGAAAACCGTGCAAACAACATTCTTGCACCATAGATAAAATAAAAATTCTTTAATTAATGCTTGCACGACTCATAAACAAAAAAAAAACTAATAAAATGCTAGAAGGGAGGATACTATCAGTAGTATCCTCCCTTCTGGCATTTAGTATCCCTGTGCACTCACTTGAACAACACTATGCTGGATAGAATGCCTACTTCACAATACAAAAAAGGGGTTAGCTATGTTCTAAAGCAATACAGAAAAACGTACTTACCTCAGTTTTCCAGAGTAGTAGTAGCTTACGTCTGTAGTATTCAGTGTCTTAAAATTGCCATTGGCTCTTGACAACAAGCTCTCAGATGCTAAAGAAAAATAATGGCCGAGTTTTAAAATTGTGTCTGGTAAAGGGTCTTTAATGAATTAGTAACCACTGCCACAGCTTTCTGTGACTTGAAAAAAAAATGAGGAATTCTGAGAAAGTGTGCACAGTTTAAGCCTAACCTAAGACTTGCTTATTTCAAGTACTAGAAGAAACTGGGGAGGGACAAGGGATAATTTGGACTGAGGCTATTGCCATCCATTTTAAATCTACTTTCACCATCCTTTCCTTGCTGATTTCATCTGTTTTCGTTTCCTCATTGCTTTCTGAACGTAATGATGCTTTCTGAACGTAATGATGCTTTACCCAATCAGTTTGCAGTGATGCTTTACTGAATCGCTTTGTGACTATGATATATCCAATCAGTTGTGGCGACACTTCACCAACCCGGCTTAACTATTCACAAATACACACACGATCATTATTGCCGTCTGACACACAAGCATATTATTATATAGATTATTGTAATTAATATTGCTAGTGGTTGTTGTTTGTTTTATTATCATTTATTTATTGTTGTTATTATTAATGTTATTATTAATTATTGTTGTTATTGTTGTTGTTGTAGTATTGCAGTTGCTATGTTCAAGGAAGTAGCAAAAGAATATTTTGGTAAAGGGTTTCTACTTTTAAACAGATATAGTCAGTACATTTAATACACAATAGAACATTATTGTATCTTTATGCTGTTGAGATAACTAACTAGTGGGACACCTTCGACCAGCTCTACATCTTCTCTACATTTCATCTGTCTTAAACTTGTTTGATGACTTTCGAATAGCTAACTAATTTATTTAACCAACACAAAAATGTCACATTATTGTAGAACCAAGCCTATAAAATGCTGGCAAGTACTGCAATAATTAGTAGTATAAGAGGTATTTTTATCCTTTTTTATCACCACTTGGTTTAGTTACATCAGTTTCCCTCTCCTTCTCTTTCTCTAAACTATCTCAGCTTTTCTTATCCCACTCTTCTCCTTTCTTCAGGTGGTCTTTCTTCTCGAGTCACGGAGTCCCTTCTCGTCCTTCTGTTATAATTTTGGACTATAATTTTGGACTTAAAGCTTTGTGAAACTTTTGCCTTTTGACAGTTTCCCTTTACCCTTTGAAACGTTCGCCGCCTTTCATCTTTTTAACTGCATTAGTCTAATCTCCTGATGATGCTTTACCCATTCAGCTCTAATGACCATGCTTTACCAAATCGTCTCAGGTCATGAATTATTCATGAATACACTTGCCCTCGTCACAAATGTATTATTATATAGATGACAGGGTAAGCACCTAGTATGGTAAGGTATGGATACTTTGCATGATAAGTTTAGAAGAGGCTCTCATATGTAGTGGAACATCAGAAATCATTCTATCTAATGACCAGGGAAGAATCCAGCACCAATGATGAGGAGGGGCCCAAATATATTGATGTCAAAATTTATTAAATTTAATACAGTGTGTAGATAATTTGGACATTATTTATCAATGAAGAGCATACACTAGCATGGAGTTGTCCTATAAATATATTTGCTCATACTGGTACCCTTGTTCATCAATAAACTTGTTTTGAAGGGAGGCCTGGACCCCTCAGCCTCCCTCCCCTAAGATGACAAAACACAAAGATTTGTGTGCTAGCAAGAGAACTTTCTGGAAGTGCAGTTGTAGCAAGTTAGCTACAGGTCATAGATCACAAACACACATACGTGTTCAAATACTGACATATACTTAGTATACACTTCTAGTTTTCCTTGGTTTAGTAAAGGATGGCATGCAGAGTGTCAGCAAATTATTGGATGAAAGTGATGCTTAGGGCAGGTAATCCACTCAATAGAAAGCTGGCTACAAATGAACAAACCATAGATTGTAGTCATGGCAACAAACATATGATTAGTAGCGTCAATCCTCATTTATTTGACCCCAATTTATTATTGACCATGTCAGCCTCCATTATAGAAAGGTCAAAAGTACGTAGCAGGCACGAATTCCTGTATTTATTCCACTTCAGTTGTATTGCTGCTCGGTGCACCTTCTTTTTCTTTGTTCTTCTTCGTATATGAATATATCAAGCCGTATGATATCTTTTATTATTGTCACAGGTTTTCACTGTGAGGAGGCGGGGCTGTATTTGAATCTGTTACCTAACAAATTCACACATTAAAATAACAGACAAAAGCACTTTAAAAAGACTAAGGAAAGTGTTACAATAATAACATGTGCAAATGCCTCTTGACTTACTGAGTTACTTGTTTTTGTGCACGAGTCGCAGAATCCGCACATATTGACCAATACAAACTCCCAGTTCATTATCAGTCACAGAAGAGTTCATGAATGGATTCATCCATTATCCCAGAGGTTTAATCAGCAAATATATTCCAATCTGTTGAAAAGGAGTAAAACTAGTGATGTGCTTGAGCACAAATGGCGAGCGAGTATAAAACTACACTATTGTTAAATGATTAATTTTTAATCCTAACACTCCGGCTACTAAAATATAGTTGAGTTTTTAAATGACATACAGTAAAAGCATTCAATGCCATAGTAACCACTCCCCGCAACTGTTTGAATTGAAAAAAAGAGCAACAAAACCAAGTCACGTTATTTAAACTTTTATTCTTACTAGTAGTTGTAATACACAATACTTTCACACAATTGAACATACCTATGCAAGACTTACCTTCGTGGTTAGTCTAGTGGACAATGAATTTTCAAGTAAATACTGTTGCATAGGGCTTATAACTGTGACAAATAGCGAACAAACATCCCCGATTTTCAATTGTGTTAATTTCTTCTTGTTACACACCTGAATGTTTTTAACTTTATATTGAAGTCTAGTCAAGTGTATTTTTTCTTTGCTGAGCTTAGTCAGGCATAGCTCTGCCAATGAACTATGGACCTAGAACTTCAGCGTTGGTTGAAATTTGAATTGCTGCTGGTAGTTTCAAGTCACAATGCTTTAATTTAAGCTATCAATGACTGAAGGTCAAAACATTGAGACTATTACTGTGAATGGCCAAAGCATTAGGAATTGGATAGTAGTTGGTGCAACTATTATAACCACACCCACTTAACCAAATCCACTTATTCATTAAATTAATGAATTCGATTAATAAAAAAGGACAATATAGAAGTTTATTTTTTTATTAATGAACCTAAGATTTTAGTCTATGCTCTGAGTTACCAATAAATTCAAATTGCAACTACAATAAAACACCAAAGGTGCGAACCCTCAGCGCTATTAACACTACCTAGCTATTACAATATAATCTCCTTCCAAAAAAAAAGCAAGGTTAGCTATTTTAATGACGCATCAAAATAGCTCGACCAATGAAAATGGTACATGGAAATTCTCTCTTCATAAGAGAAGAAGCTAAACTAGCCAGAAACACTCACCGTTACGCATTTTCAACGCGAAACTTCACTTCTTTCAACTCCATTAACTTCCCTGAGCATAGATCAAACTACACCGCTGGCTGCAAGAAATTAATTGCTCACGTGATTATGACGTGACGCTAGGGGGCATTGTCCATAAAAGCTGGTACATACCGCGGAGCTGAAAGCTTCGCGTTTTCTCAACGATTAGCCTGAAATTAAAAAAAGTAGCACAATAAAAAGTCTTAAATTTTCGTCCTGAGTAAGTTCATACCTAAATTAACTGTTAATTGTCAGTATTCTCCAAAATCAGAGCGTGACAGACAGACAAACAGACAGACAAACAGACAGACAAACAGAGACAAACAGACAGGATGACTACTATAACCCTCTCGTGCATGCGCGCTGAGGGTTAATCACATCTAACAATTCAGTGCAAGAGGATTAATTCAAATAATTGTCATAAACAATCAGTAGTTCACTGACTGACTGAAATTCAAATTTGAATGCTAGCCATTTGCAATATTGATTTGTTAGTTAAATGTTTTTGTTTAATTTATTTGTGCTATTCTTTAGCAACACACATTTTACACATACATACATACATACATACATACATACACACATACATACATACACACATACATACATACATACATACCTGGATGTAAGCAATCATATTTCCGAGGTGATATAGGTAAGGATGCCTGCCCCCCCAAAAAAACTTCATAATAATGCCTGTAAAAACAACAGCAAAAAGCTACCGAGTAAGAAAATGACAGATGTTTGCAGTTTGGTCTTACAAACTTGACAGATTCATTTTCTATTCTACTAGCAGTGGTGGTAAGTTACCATAGTTAATACGCTGTTAGTTGTAACTATATGCCTTCATAACAGATTTGTTCTTACTTGAAAATCTATTTTTCAATAGGATACTGCCTAGCTGCCTTATCAATGTATGCTCTGTTGAAAATGTTCTATTGTACCAGAGCTCTAATAGATAAAGCATTATAATAACTAATGTAGTATAATGAAATGTAGTGAACTGGCGACTTGGTAGTGGTCACCAGCGGCTGGCTGAAAATTGTGTGGTATTTTTACTTCTGATTGAATCCAATATACTTCATTTAAAAATCAATTTTAGAGAGAAATAAACACTCCAATTTAATTTTGAACCATGTTTTTATAAATGAATGCATAAGCCACCCACAACTACTTGTGGATGAGCTAAGTAACGTCTTTACAGATCATGCATAGTAAACAGATATGAAGTTGACGAGCAATAGAAAAGTACACATTCGTTACGGGACAGTAGCTAAATGATAAATCCGGGACTGTCCCCGGAGCTTTCAGGACAGTTGACAAGTATGAAAAAAAAAACTACATCAGTAGACTTTTTGTAGTGCAAAAAATGGCCAACAATGCTAGAATAACCTCTGAACCATGTTTGTTTCTCCAGAAAATCACTTTGTAAAACCAAATGGAGGATCATGCTGGTATGGAGGTTCCCTTTACCGGAGCCTAAATAGGCAGCAGCTCTGGTTGAGTATAATTTGCATCATGGTAGGTTCTAGCTGTTTAAGCGTATCAATAGACTCTGACCATATTGTACCTTCTAGATGAAATAGACTACCCCAAGGAAGTTTGGGAGAAGCCATGTGATCAATGCAAGAAGACCTGTGTTAACAGGTAGAACTTTGAAAACTCTTAAGATTAACTCAAGGTGGTTCAGTGAAGACCACATCAGAGAAATAACTACTTGTTTTCAATGTTTGGCTGAATTTAATTTGCCATTGACAGACGAGGACAAGGGTGTATACATTTGAGCAAGTCTGCAGATTCATTTGATGTACTAGTCACAACTTTGGAAGCAAGTCCTGATGTGCCAGTGCAGAATGACATGACAGGTGACAGAATGCTTGCTACACGAGAAACAAATGAACTGAACTGAACGCGCTGGGAATGCTGTGGATGAAAAGGCCATGGAATGAAAGACAAGCAATCCAAGAAGAAACAGGCATGCTATTGCTGTGGGAAACTTGGTCACATTACAGGTGAGACAGCTTTGCTGATAAGTGAACCAAGGAAGAAGTCCAAGGATACCAAGCATGAGGTCAGCCTGGTGTCTTAGCTAGATGTAAGAGGAACCAGAGTAGCTTCCTGGACATAGAGTTTCCTGAAAAAGGAAATATAAAGCTCAATTTATCCTCCATGCTTTAAGCATACCATAACTATGATAGTATTCTAAGAAGATACTTTGACTTGAGCAAATACAAATTGTGAGATTGTAATTTTATTACTATAGCTATTCGTCAGCCGTGTAGAAAATTAATAAGTTATTGAACTATTTTATTATTGGCCACACCATGAAAGACTTATATAACAGCTAGTTATTACTATGAGATTTGGTCATACCTATAGCCCAAGTTGCTAGTGTACACATAAATGTGCAGTCAATATAATTTTTTTTGATTTCAATAATAAGAAAAATTGAGTTCACACATCAAAGTGCAAAAGCATTTTTTTTTTAATCAGGGAAAAAGTGGTAATAAACTAGTGATGTGCTTGAGCACAAATGGCGAGCGAGCCTAAAGACTATTATTTTTATATGAATGATTTTGACTTCTAACACTGAAGCTACTGAAAACAAGGTCGAGTTTTTAAATTACGCATACACTGTAAAGGGACTTCAGTACCATAGTAACAACTCGCTGCAACTGTTAGAATTGAAGGAAAAACAACAACAAAACAATACACGCTATTTAAACGTTTTCTTTGTGATATTCTTTAGCTAAATAGTGGCTGTAAAGCACAATGCTTTGCCACAACTGGACATACACCTACACAAGACTTACCTTCACGGTTAGTCTAGTGGACAATGCATTTTCAAGTAAATACTGTTGCGTAGGGCTTATAACCATGCCAAAGCGCATTGACTTACCACAGCCACTAACTCGAATAGAAATGGAAGTCCCGTAAGTTTTCACATTTTAACTGCACCAGTAAAAGAATTCAAAACGGTAAATAATTCAATTTCTAGGGTGATACGGGTACTGATAGATAAACAGAGGATTCTGTTTAGTGAAGTTTGGGATGGGGTCGACCACCGAACTAACACAAAAATGCGAGGGTCAAAGTACAAAAATGCCTTACTTACGTAAGTGGAAACACGCAAATAAAGTATCAATGAAGAGATATTTCTTTGCAACATGCCAGCTGTCTGAAGAGTTTTATCATGAATTACTCATTGAGTATGACTGCTTAAGTTTGCAGATGTGAATTTTACAGGATACATGTGACATTAATGGGAAAATGTTTACACTACTTGCCAAGCCCTGTCAATTACTGCATGTTTACTTGAGGTGTCCTGCCTGGTAAACTATGAGCTAAACACTGTCTTTATAAGAGAAGAAGCTGACCAGGCCAGAGACACTCACTGGTATATATTTTCAATGCGAATTTCCCAGCATAAAGCAGAACTACCACAGGCAGCAAGACATTATTTGTTCATGTGATTACGAATTGACGATGGGGACGTTACCCACAAAGCTGACAGAATCACGTTGTCTCAAAAATCAGCCCGAAGAAGTAGTATAATAAAAAGTCTTAAATCTGAGCAAGTTCCTAAGTTAATTGTCAGTAAATTAATCTCCAAAATCAGAGTGTGACAGACAGACAGACAGACAGACAGACAAGATGACTAACCCTCTTACACTCTGAGAATTCACAATGGCGCACTGTTTCACTTCCAAACTATATTCTCAAAGCCATAATTTGTTGACTTCAATGAGGGAATTCTGTAAATTGATGAAACTGTATAAAGACAGGTGACTATGCCCGGGTTGTAAGGCCGGGCGTCTGCAGGAAATAGCCTCGCAGGACCAGCTTGCGAAGTGACAAATTTATTTATTTGCGACGACAAAATGGAAATGAAAGTGCGGCTATATAAAGAAATGAAAGTAACGACTGATCAGTGGTTTTAGGTGGGAGGGGTTTTAATGACAATAGGTAAAGATCGTTAGAATGAAAGTGACGCAAGTTCATGACTGTAGACGGCGACTTCTCCTTGGAGGAGGGGCTGGCTTAGGTAAGTTGAGGGGTTGGGCTGCCAGAGGTCTCTGTGGATAGTCAGGTGAATTGACGGAGTCTCCTGTCTGGCATGGCCCAGACAACAGGAACTTTTTCGAATTTAATTGAGTTTTGTGGTTACCAACATGTGCTGAGGTAAGTCCTAAATCTGATAACTTTTGGGACAATAAAACCTTGTACCAAAGTTCTTGCAGAGTGGTTACATATTGAAGAACAAAGATATCACGTTTTGTTGACAAAACAAAATTAAGTTTTATGGTTACAACGGCATGAACCGGTGGGGGTATGCAACCTGAAAATGATTTTTGGGACAAAACTTGTGCTTAGAATGTTAACTATTTTGAGGAAACCAGAAAACTCTGATGAGTTGTGGTCACCAATGTGGGACTTGTGAGTGGGTCCTGATGTCAAAATACATCATTGGAGGATGGATATTAAACCTGTGTAAAAGAAATCATGCTTTATATCATAATCTGCACATAATAAATTACATTTTTTAACAATAAGCAGCTTCAAGCAAAACAAGTACATTTTAAATCATTTTGTCTTTTAACTACAAATGGGAATTAAAACTTCAAACAATGATAATAACTCTTGATCTTATTATGAAAAATGTCAACTAAGTCAGACTAGTTATAGAAAATATATATACTCTCAATTAGTAGTGAAAGGTGCTGTTTATTACAAACAATATATTACTAGTTATGAGGTGAATGCAGCAAAGGGAGACATTAGAAGGCGTATAGTAGGACTCGGGTATGTATTGTATAATATGAATGGTACGTGGTCGCTTTTCAGAGTGGGAGGGGAGGGGGAGGGGAAAAGTGGGTGGGAGAGCTCTGTTCCATATATAACGTGTAAGTTTAGGAAACAAATATGTTAGGTTAGTAGCTAAGAGCTTATTGTCAGGAGATACTGGTACCTTGAATACTCTTAGTTTAGATGTGATTCTAGTCGGTTTATACTGATTTTCGTTGATTTCATTATAATTATAGGAATTTTTTCAATTAGATACAGTAAGCCTCTCTATGAAATCCATGCTTGGGGTCAAGTATTATGACACGTGTAGAGGGTTTGGCAGCACTGCTTTCAGAGGTTAGCATGTATTGTGGTAGATCAATTTGCTCTTATTCATGTTGGCTGTTGTTTAGAGTCACGATGCTTTGGAGTTCCTTTGTAGAGAGGTTCCATGTTTAAAAAATTTAAAACTACAATTAAGAGCCAATTCATATAGCTATTATAATAATATGAGTAACAATAATAAGTTTATAAAGTTTGTACTAATGTACTTTGCAGTTTAACAAAGTTGTTTTATTACAGAATGAGATTATTTGAGAAATAAAATAGAAATTACGCTAGTCCTTGTCTCTAAACGATACATTTCCTGAGGCAGAATATTACAGTGGTGTATTTTTGGGAGTAGCTACTTCTGGGAATTAATTATACATGTTTCTTGCTAAAGCAACGGTTTCCTAGATACATAATTAAAGTTGTAATATTGAACTCTAGTTGTAATTTTATATAATGAATATTGGAAAGCATTTTGAAATGTAATATGAACATATTACGACACACAGTGTGTGGGGTATATATTGAAGCTACTTTGATGGGGGCCTACAATCTGAAAGACACATTTAACAATGTCCAAATACTCGGTCTTGCGGTTGCTGACTCTTATCTTCTTTATTGATATCACATCAACTCAAGCTCCCAATTGTTGCTTGAGGCAAGTACCCAATCAAGCTCTAGCAGATGGACTGCAGCTCCAGAGAACATTGGTTAACTGTAAGCGTGAGGTAAGAAAGTTTACGATTCAGTCATTCTTGGCTGAAATAATTATAATAATAGAAAATTCTAACAGCCAATGTTGTTATTTATAACTTAACCCGACGTTCAACTTCTTGCCAAAGTCTTCTTGACCCCTGAAGAGGACTTCGGCAAGTTATAATTAACAATATTGGCTGTTAGAAAGAGAAAAATTTGCCATTATTATAAGAAAGTTTATGTATATGTATATATAATACATACATATATATTTTATCTTTAACAATTCACACTTTGCAGGGGTACATCTTTTTGCCAGGCACGCTCACTAACACCAGAACTTATGACACTGCTTCTATGATACTAAACTTGGTTAAAGGAAAGCCTCAACATACTTGATGATGCTCCTATAGTGGCAGCTGTGAAACTTATTGCTAACTGTGCTATTGCTGATGCCTGCGCGTATGTAAGTTTTTTTCTTATAAACTCATTAGATGTATTCTCTCTCTTTCACAAGCTTTTTAAACAATACAGAATTTATTTAGGGGTACTGCTATGCTACAGTCTCACTCTCAACAGACCAACAAAAATTCTCTTTTTTCAAAAAACATTTTTATTCGTTGAAATTTTTTATTCCTCTAATTTATCACTTCATAATGTCCTAGCTCAGTGGCAGAGCACTTGTGCGTTAAGCAAGCGGTCCTTGGTTCGATTCCTGGTGGTGACCAAATATTTTTAATTTTATATTGTTTAAAAAAGCCTGTGAAAGAGAGAGAATACATCTAATGAGTAAAAGAAGGCTGAGAAATAAATTATTATTTGTTAAACTATGAAATCTATTATATGTAAGCATTTCTATTCACTAATTTATTATGAATAATTTCAGCTGGTACAAGACTTGGAAATTCAAGTAAACTGTGAAGAACCATTAGAAGTTCAATCTCTGTTCTACAAGCTGGAGTTATTTACAATGATCAATACATTGGATGACATTAGCTTCTCCAAACTTCAAGGAAGTCCAAAGAACAGATATGCATATTGGGATGCATACGTACGCAATAACAATACTCCTTCTCGGGTTGTAGATGATATTCAAAAGATTATGTTGTTTGTGCCCAATGCAGACCAATGCTTGTGCAAATAAACTGAAAAAAGAAACAAAAAATATCTTACATTATTATTTGATACTACTATCACTTTCAAGTGTAATGAATATCGGAAAGATTTATTTCATTTATGTCAATACTTATCATTTAGTATAATAGTTTGCATTGCTCTGCATATTACCTTATTACTTAAACAAATGAAACTCCAAAGGTGCGAACACTCATGCGCTATTAAACACTACCTAGCTATTACAATATTATAATCTTCCAAAAGCACATGAAATCTGTTAGCTATTTAATGAGGCATCAGAATAGCTCGACCAATGAAAATAGTACATGGAATGGAAACGCTATCTTCATAAGAGAAGAAGCTAAACTAGCCAGAAACACTCACCTGAGGCGTTGCCCATAAAAGCTGGTACCTACGCGGAGTTGAAAGCTTCCATTTTCTCAACGATTAGCCCGACATTCAAAAAAAGTAACACAATAAAAGGTCTTAAATCTTCATCCTGAGTAAGTTCATACCTAAATCAACTGTTAATTGTCAGTAATCTCCTAAACCAGAGCGTGACAGACAAACAGACAGGACGACTACTATAACCCTCTCACGCATGCGCGCAGTCTTAGCTACACCGTGAAACTAGGAGGTACAATGATAACAGCTATTCCCATGTTGGCTGTACCTATTTTATACTGCAGATGAAAGAAAAGGTAAATTGGAGAAGCAGACATTTGAGTAAGACCATGATTCCAGAGCAAGTCTTAATTGACACAGTCCTGATGTAGTCCATTGTTCATGCAAGCAAGCACAAGTGCAGAGCTGTTTATTAGGTAAATGTAAATAAAAATTTAATCGTGACTAATAATGGAAGATGGAGTGAAATGTAGAAGTATACTTCCAATGAAACACCTGAAAAGTTTACTGAAAAGAGATTATTTTAACATTGTAAACATAGAGTGAAGAACAATGATATTTTCAATATTCCTGATATTTTTGGTGTTCTGTATACACTAATTTATAATCTTGGCTGTCTTAACATGAAGGCTTTCATAGTCCATGATGTAAGAATCATCAAGGCTATAACAGTTGACTGGTTTTACTTACAATTCTGATTGGTAGCTATGAAGTTTTTGTAACAAAAAAGCCTCACTCTGCATTTTCATCAGAAGCTCGAATTGTATTGAGTCCTATGCATAGTTAGTAACTAGTCGGGTGAGCAAAAAAATGGTGTCTCATAAGAACAAAGTTGATCTGGCAACTACCTGAAGAGAACCTGGTGGCTGCACTAGCTAGCACTAATATCTCGGACTTGGTGGCTAGGCATGCCACCCTCATACTGGACAGCCCCACAAACTACTTTATAAGGCTCAGGAGCTACCAACTCTGCAGAGCTCGTCAACATGACCACCTCATTGAATTGGAGTAGACTCACTAGTACTACTCTCACAGCCCAGAGCATCCTCACTATCACTCATAGTTATAGAAAGCCAAGCTGTATATAGCTAGCAAGCTAAAATAAATCCTATTAAAGCTCCCATGAAATGCTTCAGACGTAGCCGAACTAGTTTTTATTAAGGTACGACAGCTAGGAGTTTGGTCACAATCATCACAGCAGATAATGTAATAATCAGCTTATTACTGCACTAAAGGAAAAGAGTCGAAAAAGAATACCCAAAAACTGAAGTTTCAGAACTAGCTTTTGCATTGCTTGCTTTCTTTGCTCCTGCTATATACTCTAATTTAGGTTAAAAAGTTTAAATTTATTTATATATTGAAAGAGTAGTAGTATTAATGGAATTATATGACATCTAAACAGGGACTAATACTATACTAAATTATACCTACTACTAGCTAATTTAAGTTAAAAAGTTTAAATATTGAAGGAGTAGCTAGTAATTATGAAATTATATGAAATAGCTACATGTAGTCTTGATTAACATGAATATTCATGAAACATAAACAACAACAATTTTCCTTCTGTTATAAACTATTGTTGTTGTTTTAGTACAGGACTTTAGATTTAGTTAGTTAGTTTACAATAATTTTCTTCAATTTGGTAGCACTTTACTGGATTTTTTTCAAATTTTAGTTATAGTTTTATATAAAATAAAGTGTAAGTGTAAACTAACAATCAGTAGAAGTTTCAAACATTCTCACTAACTATAACTTCCATGTAAACATTTCAGCTACAACTACTGAAAAACAAACACATCACACACATCACAAGAATACACACAGAATCAATGTAATGCTCTAAGTCACCACTGTGGATTATGGTCGCCCACAAATGTGGATTATGGTCCCCCACAAATGTGGATTATGGTCCCCCACAAATGTGGATTATGGTCGCCCACAAATGTATCACATAAGTCTCACATGAGAGCCGATGAGGTATATTCAATGATGGTAAAGCACAGGTCTTGATGATGGACAGAATGATCGACAGAAAGCAAATTGATTACAACTGAACAGTAGCTTACATCACTTTATATTGTAACTCCAATTTCAAATACATCAACAGGAAAGCTTCCTGACATGAAAATGTATTTAACCGTGTAGAGCTAAATGATACTTTTGATGAATTCATTCCTTGGGAGGAACATAGAAAGAACACTTCCTATTTTTCTTTGTTGGTATATACTGGGTGTGTTTAGACTCATCAATTGTACTCTGAGGAGATAGTCAATTCTTCAGAAACTATCGTTTCTTCTTTTTTTCTTTAGTTTTATTGACTAACATGGAAGCCACACCTTTCTTTATTTTATGGTTCGACATTATCTCTACTCATGCACAGTTAATGCATGTCATGGCATTGCCTAAAATTCTTGTAGCTAGTTCTCTATCTTCATCTAGCTCACATCTGCAGGTTGAAGATGCTATCAGAAGTCAGATCAATCCTTACCTCACTCAGCATTATGGAGCAGTTGGTAACTGTGGAGGACCTGGCTGGACAGAAGTAATCAATATCAACATGTCTGATGGGAACAGTGCATGTCCAGATGGACTGCGTTTACTTACTTCTCCAATCAGAAGTTGTGCAATACCTGGAACAGATGCTATGGCTACAGCTATTCTCCCAGTACTGGGAAGGTATGCTAGGGTTTGTGGAAGAACTACAGCAATCCAAAAAGGTTCACCTGATGCATTTTTGGATTGTTTTCGTGGCCCAGCTGATGTTTATGTTGATGGCATTACCATTCGCCATGGTTGTCAATATAAAGAAGGTCATATATGGACCTTCACAGCTACTGCCACTCAGCAGTATTACTCAGAAACAGGTGCCTGTCCTTGTGCTTTTTGTAACTATAGTCTTGAGCTTTCAAGCTTTTAAGATTCTCACTATTTCTGTGACATATATAGTAGACCTGGAAGTACTGGTCATACCAGTTACTGTCTAGACAATCCTCTGTTGGACAGTAAGGGATGTTTACCGAACGACAATTGTTGTCGCTTCAACAATCCACCTGGTATCGAGAATTGCCAGAATCTACTGCAGACAGCTTGAAGATCCATGTGCAATTGAATCACAGACCATATGAAGATATTCTCATAACAGAAATGAAACTTTACATCTCTAATTGAAATTTATTTAAAAACTAACTTTGGGATAATATAATGTCAGTCCTCTTGTAGTTGTACATAGCTATTTTACACTACTTGTGACTTAGATGCATTCACTAAAGCTGTAGTAAGTACATTACGTGGTACTGTAGCTTGTAGATATAGAGAACTTCACTAGTAGTCTCCATGAACATGAATTTCATTCAGTCAAACGTGTTCACTTCATCCAATAGCTAGCTAGATACACTCCTCATCCAATAGCTAGCTAGATACACTCCTCATCCAATAGCTAGCTAGGTACACTCCTCATCCAATAGCTAGCTAGATACACTCATCATCCAATAGCTAGCTAGATACACTCCTCATCCAATAGCTAGCTAGATACACTCATCATCCAATAGCTAGCTAGATACACTCCTCATCCAATAGCTAGCTAGATACACTCATCATCACAAAATGATAAGCTCTGTCATTTTTTTAGTCCGTTGTGAAATTACAAAATTACATGTACATTTTGTTGTTATTTTTTATAAGAAATGATATTTGATAAAATGTCAATTTCAATAATTTTAGGACAAACTTATAAGATAAGCAAAACAAAACTAAACCCAACAATTATTGCAGCATGAATAGCATAAAATGTATTTCACGAAAATTGGCATCAAAAGTAATGAATGACTAGTTATAATGTAACTTAATCTTCTCCTGCCATCTTTTTTCCATCTGTAGTCATCAATCACTTTGCACTGGGGGGGGTAGAGAAAGAGAGAGAGCACTTTTGAGCTTTTTAGGGAGTGTTTGATAAGCATAAAGTTGCAGTGAGGTTGCTATGGCATTGAGACATGTTTCCAGTGGTATAAGAAAACAACAGTCATCACTATTACGAGGAGGAAAAGACACCAAAAGTAAAGCTGCTGGTGCAAATATAATTATTTCAAAGTGGAGAAAATTATGCCAATTTTTCGTCAGAGGTTGTGCTATAATCAACTGTCACTGACAATGAGTCAGTTACTTGCAAGCTTTTTCCAGCATGAAATTATGAGGAAAAAAAGTCGACTCTGGGTTTGTTCCATGCAAATTATGAAGCACATAAACTAATGGTCACCACAATGATGTACGTATTTCAAGTTACTAAGTTGTTGCAGAGCAATTATTTAGAAAATAATGTGGGTTTAGGGGACTTAGAGTTGCCCAAGGAAGTGCGGGAACTAGGAAATCACAATTACTTCAAGAAATATAGAAACAGAAAGGGTCACTTGCCCCATGTGATTGATAATTCTGTATCTCTAAACCAATGCCATTTTCAATCAATGACACCTTACCAATTAAATGAAAGTAAGAGATGTGGCATTGCATGGGGCAAGCGACCTAAATCCCCCATTTTATATTTTAATGTCCATTATTACTTTCATACATATGTATACAAAGTAGTATATTCCTGGTGAGACAGTTGGTATATATATTCCAGGAGTGAGACCGTTGGTATGTTCCAGGACTGAGACAGTTGGTATGTTCCAGGAGTGAGACAGTTGGTATATTCCAGGACTGAGACAGTTGGTATGTTCCAGGAGTGAGACAGTTTGTATGTTCCAGGAGTGAGACAGTTGGTATATTCCAGGAGTGAGACAGTTGGTATGTTCCAGGAGTGAGACAGTTGGTATGTTCCAGGAGTGAGACAGTTGGTATGTTCCAGGAGTGAGACAGTTGGTATGTTCCAGGAGTGAGACAGTTGGTATGTTCCAGGAGTGAGACAGTTGGTATATTCCAGGAGTGAGACAGTTGATATGTTAGGAGTGAGTCAGTTGGTATATTCCAGGAGTGAGACAGTTGGTATATTCCAGGAGTGAGACCGTTGGTATGTTCCAGGAGTGAGACAGTTGGTATGTTCCAGGAGTGAGACAGTTGGTATGTTCCAGGAGTGAGACAGTTGGTATGTTCCAGGAGTGAGACAGTTGGTATGTTCCAGGAGTGAGACAGTTGGTATATTCCAGGAGTGAGACAGTTGGTATGTTCCAGGAGTGAGACAGTTGGTATGTTCCAGGAGTGAGACAGTTGGTATGTTCCAGGAGTGAGACAGTTGGTATGTTCCAGGAGTGAGACAGTTGGTATATTCCAGGAGTGAGACAGTTGATATGTTAGGAGTGAGTCAGTTGGTATATTCCAGGAGTGAGACAGTTGGTATATTCCAGGAGTGAGACCGTTGGTATGTTCCAGGAGTGAGACAGTTGGTATGTTCCAGGAGTGAGACAGTTGGTATGTTCCAGGAGTGAGACAGTTGGTATGTTCCAGGAGTGAGACAGTTGGTATGTTCCAGGAGTGAGACAGTTGGTATGTTCCAGGAGTGAGTCAGTTGGTATGTTCCAGGAGTGAGACAAGTTGGTATGTTCCAGGAGTGAGACAGTTGGTATGTTCCAGGAGTGAGACAGTTGGTATGTTCCAGGAGTGAGACAGTTGGTCAGTTCCAGGAGTGAGACAGTTGGTATATTCCAGGAGGGCGACAGTTGGTATGTTCCAGTAGTGAGCCATGTGGTATTTCGCAGATTGAGACAGTTTGTAATGTTCCAGGATTGAGACAGTTGTATGTTCACGGAGTGAGTACAGTTGGTATGATTCCAGGAGTGAGACAGTTGGTATGTTCCAGGAGTGAGACAATTGGTATATTCCAGGAGTGAGTCAGTTGGTATGTTCCAGGAGTGAGACAGTTGGTATGTTCCAGGAGTGAGACAGTTGGTCAGTTCCAGGAGTGAGACAGTTGGTATATTCCAGGAGTGAGACAGTTGGTATATTCCAGGAGTGAGACAGTTGGTATATTCCAGGAGTGAGACAGTTGGTATATTCCAGGAGTGACACAGTTGGTAGCCATTTATGTGCATTAATTCTATTTGTATGCTTCCTTTGTAGTTGCTTCCTTAATTATATGTCAATTAAATGTTGATAGTTTACTTCTTTGGAAATGGACTGCTATGATGAAATGAAGCTGATAGAAGCAATTATATTAAACCAATACTACTAAATTATTTATGTCAAAGTAGAAGAGAAAATTATACTATATTGCTTGTTATGGTATATTTAATCATTGTAACATACATTGATACTCCACGATATAACAAAATATATTAATAAAACTTATGTCTGGTGGTAAATAATTTTAATCTCTTATTATAAATAGACCTTTATTATAAAATGTTCAATACTCTACGCAAATGAATGATTTCAGATCATTCAAGTGATTGGAGATGATAGAGCTTTTGAGTGTTTCTTCTTCTTCTTTTTTTTAAATTTTTTTTTTTAACTATAACACAAGAGCTGGATTTCAGATCGGTCCTGGTTATTGTGCCTTTATACACACAATATATTCCTAACTCACATTCTGAGATGGGCATCAATTGAGTTTATGGAGGCACAATAGCTAAGACCTATTGTACAAGCTTCACTCCAAGCCTAGAGCTCAAGTGGCTATTTATTATATAACTTATTTACCAGCACTTATTTCATACTATGCAATAGAATGGATGTTCCAATGCATTTAATTAAAAAAAAGAGAGAGATAAATATTTTAATAAAATGAATTACTGGATTTATTAACCATATTATAAGGAAGAGGAAGGATAAATTATCCTAACAGAAAGGATGTTTCAATTTCATTAAAAATCAAAAAATGAAGGATATAACGTCATAAAGGGAATGTTCAGATGTATTATTACAAAAGAAGGAGAGAAGGAATTCTAAAAGAATGCATGGATATAAAATAAAGTATGAGAAGAGAGATTAAAATAATAGAAGTTTCAATTATATCAAAGAAAGTTGGGAAATGGATAAAATATCCTAAAAGAATGGATGTTTCACTGTAATTAAAAGAAAGCTTACACATGGGAAGCGCAACAATTGAATAGCACTCTGCCAGCCGACCACTAGCAATTTTCAGCTCACATGATTATGATGTGCCGGTAAAGGGGAATTATCGGTAGCACAATATCATAACGATCGATAAATGCTGCTGCTCATTAGCTAGAGTACTTTCCTTCATAGTATTAGTTTGACTAGGTATAGAGTACTTTCCTTCATAGTATTAGTTTGACTAGGTATAGAGTACTTTCCTTCATAGTATTAGTTTGACTAGGTATAGAGTACTTTCCTTCATAGTATTAGTTTGACTAGGTATAGAGTGCTTTCCTTCATAGTATTAGTTTGACTAGGTATAGAGTGCTTTCCTTCATAGTATTAGTTTGACTAGGTATAGAGTACTTTCCTTCATAGTATTAGTTTGACTAGGTATAGAGTGCTTTCCTTCATAGTATTAGTTTGACTAGGTATAGAGTACTTTCCTTCATAGTATTAGTTTGACTAGGTATAGAGTGCTTTCCTTCATAGTATTAGTTTGACTAGGTATAGAGTACTTTCCTTCATAGTATTAGTTTGACTAGGTATAGAGT
>WLWD01004588.1_pt1 | contig 24484 bp, 17 predicted proteins | sample 6712731 | NCBI WGS metagenome assembly WLWD01 (sample SAMN12718690, study PRJNA576275) | sponge metagenome | isolation source: marine sponge | host: Mycale hentscheli | place: New Zealand: South Island, Marlborough, Capsize Point | collected 2014-11-01 | reverse complement strand
AACTTGTAGTATGGGCAATGAGCTTGCCATGGAACAGTGTGAGATTACACTATGTAATAACTTGAGATATCTCATTGCCATGGAACAAAAAATAATTAAATGAACTATTAATTTTAACTTCACACACTCAAGCAACTAAAAAAATGGTATGAGATTTTATATTACGTATCTGTTAAGGTAAAGGGATTTCAGTGTTCAAGACTCACATTATTCTTACAACTTTACCCACTTCTCACCTATTCACTTTACCTCCCTTTTCACACCACACCTACTAGTCAGCCGCTCCTGCATCTAAATAAACAATGATCCGTTGACACTCATCCTGATGCTCCATTTATTCTGTATAATTATGTGATTTAAATAGTTTGTGGAACAGTTGCACACATATTCATGCAAACACTTAGTTTACCATGTATGTATAATTTCCTCACTTTTCCTCATCCCACTATATAAACCAGAACCTTGCATCATTTCACTCTCTGTTCATTCTCAGTTTTTCTATAGATAAAGTTTTAGCTAAGTATAACTGGCTAATTCTGTGCATAGCTGGCCTTACAACCCAGTTACAGAGGGCAGTCCATTATTACTAGTGGATTTACATATAGTCCAGTAGACACCCCTATAGGGCTAATATATGAACCTAGAAATGTCCATTCCAATGAATTTTTTTTGCTGATTCGTACTTATAAGTGATCTTAGAACAAATTCAGCCTGGTTGCCCAGGTGGCAACCTTGGGCAACTCCTGAAAATTTTGCGGGTGCTGATGATAATTTGAAATTTTTGCTTTTGAACAGTTTGTCATAAAATGAAATGGAAAAGCTCTTTTATAGGGTTTTTGGGTATATAGAATTCATTTCTGACATTATTTTTGGGATTCAATGTAAAGGTAAGGTGTTATGAGTCCACTTGACACAAATTTTACTAATTATTATCATGACTTTGTTCATAAAATGACATTGTTATGAAAAGTACCCTGTTTCAAAATCATCCTCATCTTCCTCATCCTGTTCTTCAATATCCTCAACACCCTCAACATCCTCATAATCCCGTTCTTCAATATCCTCAACACCCTCAACATCCTCATAATCCTGTTCATCAACTTCCTCAATCTCTTGATCTGCTTCCTGTGTGGTGACTCTCTTGGAGTATGGGTTGTAGCATCCCTCTTCACCGCAGCAGTTGCAGTAAGATGTGCATGTGAGATGCTCCTTGTGACAACTGCATGACACAGTACTGCATTTCTTGCCTTCTGCTCTGCATTGACACTTGATGGCATCAACAAGTTCTGGTGGGCCTGGGTCACCGGCAGCCACGACAGGAATGGGAACTCCATCCAGGAATTCCCATCCAAAATGAGTGATGTTTGCTGACTCTGTTGGTGGAGCTTGCTGGTCTGCTGCTTTCCACAGCATGACCTGAAGATGAGCCCTAAGTGCATGTTGCAAAAGGTTAGCAGATGTTGGAGGTAGAGCCATTATCTTAGGACTTTTCTTCTTGGTGAAGAGTTTGAATCTTGCAGATTCCATTGATGTTCCTGGCACCTGATTGTAGAGGGCAGTGATAAAAGAGTTTACCGCTTTCATCAGATCAGCTGGTGTGATGTCAATCTCACCCATGGCATTTGCCCAACCAGGAAAGTTTCCAGAAAGCAAGGTGTTGAGTGCTCTTGTCTTGCCTTTGCCATATAGATATGAGGTGGTATCACACCCACTGAGAGCATGCATACCAAGCAGTTGTAAACTCTTTGGTCCAAGTTCAGTGCATGTTGCGTTAATATCCAGAACTGTGCCATTCCATCGCTCCATCTGCACCTTGCACTGCAGTGCTGCTCTACCCAATACAACAGTAGGACAAACACATCTGTGTCATCACTAAGCACACGAATCACATTTTTACCATAGTTCGCTGCTTGAATGACATAGGAGACCATGGTAACAACATCTGCTTCATCATGACGAAATGCGCCATCATCCTTAGTTTCCATGATCACATTCTCTCCAACACTGAATGTTGACAACACACTCGCTAGACTCTGCTTGTTATTCTTACTTTTCAGTATTGTATCTCTCTTTGGAAGAGAACAGGTTATGGAGAGCTCATAGTCAATTACTACTTCACCAGCACGTCTCTTTCTCTCATGATCCTTGGCAGATACACCTTGGTATTTGTCAAAGACAACAATTCTGTCAGAATCATTTGGATAACGACTCAAACGACCCTTGATGGATGCAATCAAATCTGCAGGAACACCACCATGACAGCTGTGAAACATCTATGATGACTGCATCAGGAGAAGTTGGAAGATAGCGATAAACCTAAGCAGAGTAGCACTAGTGTGTTCCTTGGTTTTGGCATGAGTAAAATTACCAAGATCATATTATTTTGTTTTGGTAAATAGAATATCACGTGACTCAGCTAAGATTTTTCGGGCCAAAGCAACGAACTCCCGGAATACAATTATTGATGCGCAACCATCAATGCTAAGTACCACTACATTGTCACCCAAATGCATGGCAAGCTTGGAGAACATCTGCTTTCGTGTGAGCTCACCACCATAACTCACATATTTTTCATGCAGCTCAATGGACGTCCAAGTACACAGCCTGCGATGAATATACATTTCGTCAACAAGCTCTTTCATAGTTCTAATCGACTGCTAAACCCTGCTCACTATCACTAGAGGGGATCTTCCTGAAGTTATCATAGCAGCGAAAATGGTACTGCGCCTCCGCTGCAGCTAAATCATGCACACCATGACAGCGCATAGAAATTTCCCTCCTCCATGCATCAATTCTGTCATCACAACATTGCAATACAACTTGCTTGAATGCCGGAGCACCTTTGATACCCTTTCTTTCGCACTGTACTACACGGTCTCCACATGGCTCCGCACAAAATAGGCATTGCTTCTTGAAGTCAAACTCTTTCACTTGTGACCTTCTGATTCTGGCAGTTATAGGAACAGTAACAACTTTTATGAAGTACAACTGTTGCCTGTTCTCCATGAGAGTTAAAAATAGTTTGTAATTTATCAAGAGTCTCATCATCACCTCTCTCAACTGCACATTCAAGGAGTTTCTTGAAAGCTTGAATCTTGAAGGTTTTGAGTGACCCAGAACTAGTACTGCTACAGCTTGGGAGAAGACATCTGTTATTAAGCCCAACATCAGCCATCTCTAAATTTTCAAACTGTAGGTGACTCCAGCTGCAAGAAATTTCCAGCTGCAGGGTTAATTACTGTTGCTAACCACTATTCCATGTCAGTACATAAAATTCACAAAGTGCTGGAATGCAGGGTGTTTTTTTTGGCAGAAAATCTGTTTAGCACCTTACCTTTACATTGAATCCCAAAAATAATGTCAGAAATGGATTCTACATACCCAAAAACCCTCTTTTCCATTTCATTTTATGACAAACTGTTTGAAAGCAAAATTTTCAAATTATCGTCAGCACCCACAAAATTTTCAGGAGTTGCCCAAGGTTGCCACCTGGGCAACCAGGCTGAATTTGTTCTAAGATCACTTATAAGTATAAATCAGCAAAAAAATTCATTGGAATGGACATTTCTAGGTTCACAAGTTGTCTACTGGACTAATAACATTGAATGGTCCTTCGAGGTGGATTACCTAACTCTATTGGTGGATCCTATTCTTCATCTCTACTCAACTCAACTGCTATATATCATTTACCCAACACTTCTACATCAATCATCATGGAAGCTATGAAGAAAAGTCGTTCTGTGTGTGTGAGGATGTCTGTGTCTGTGAGGATGTCTGTATCTATGAGGATGTCTGTGTTGTGAGGATATCTGTGTCTGTGAGGATGTCTGTGTCTGTGAGGATGTCTGTGTCTGTGGAGGATGTCTGTATCTATGAGGATGTCTGTGTTGTGAGGATATCTGTGTCTGTGAGGATGTCTGTGTTGTGAGGATGTCCGTATCTGTGAGGATATCTGTGTCTGTGAGGATATCTGTGTTGTGAGGATGTCTGTGTCTATGAGGATGTCTGTGTCTGTGAGGATGTCTGCGTTGTGAGGATGTCTGTGTCTGTGAGGATATCTGTGTCTGTCACAGACACAGATATCCTCACAGATATGGACATCCTCACAGACACCCTCACATATATGACATCCTCACCGACAAAGTCATCCTCATAGACACATAGACATTCCCTGTTTCTGTGAGGATATCAATATCAGTCTTTGAGGGGAATAACACAGTCGGATATTTGTTGTTTATATATGTGTAGACGAACGTATGTCATTTTGTACTCTGACCCTCGCATGTGTGTGTTTGCTTGGAGGTCACACAATCTTCTATGCTGCTTAATAGTATGGCACGTAGGTTTTCCATTCTAAATAAGCCGATACCTGGATCTGGAATGACACCAGACATTTAACCCTTTACAATTGTAGATGAACATTGCCTAATAAAATTCCACTCGGAAATAACTAATACTCTTTTTGGCAATTTGTTGTGGCCTAATTCAGTTTGAAACAGCTGTAACTAGTCTTCATGGTTTGCTCGTATTTATGTATAGCTATCAGTAATACATCATAGGTATCTACATTTTATGCATAGCTAAATGTTGTAGAGTTCAAGTATAATGATCATTATTATTAAAACAAAAGCTGTTGAATGCTGTACAATAACATATCCATAGAAAATACAAAAGAATGAACTTCAAATACTGACTAAGCTCATCCTTCTAATAATGCACACATGAAAATGAAAAACAAAAGGATTAACCAGTCCATGTTTCTATAAAACTAATATTGAAGGAATAGCATCAGTTCATTCATTCTGAGGATGTCTGCTGACACTTTTGGACAACAATTCTCGGATTTCCTTCATTAGTTGACCCAACACTTCCCTGACATCAGCATTTCTCAGTATAATTATGGGATCCACTACCACAAGGAAATTGAAAAGAGATGCAAACAGCGTATACACTACACCAAGCTCAGGAAATAAAGAGGTGAGGACTTGATAACCGACAAGTGCCACAGCGAAAAGTATGGTCATTGATACTAAAAGAGAAAAGGTCTTTAAGGCTCTCCAGTCTTCTTCTGACATAACCTGATTCTGTCCAAGCATATTGTTGAGTTTCTTCTTGATTATTCTACCCTTTATGTAAAGAGTGACAAATATGACTGGAGGAAACAATAAACTTGGAATATCATGGGTTAGTGTGATAAAAATGTCATAAATCTGACATTTATGGTTGCACGTTCGAGAGAAAGTACAAATTTCAGTGTTGCGAAGAAGCTCGTAGCAGTCTAAGAAGGGTGGTGTTATGATGATAGAATTTCCAAGACTCAGACAAAAGAATGCTATGCAAATAGCAGTAACTATTCTGTGTCTATATTTGGGATAGTGGAAAGGAATAAAAACGGAAGCAAATCGATCCAATGCAAATATCAATATAAGAAAATTACGAAGATAGAAGAAAGTGAGCAGTACAAACCCTGATGCAATGCACAAATTCGAGCCAAAAAGATAGCGACCAGCTGCTACATGTATGGTATTACAAGAGTATTGTAGTGACAGCAAAATATTCACTATAGCTATTTGCACAGCGATACCAAAGGAAATATTTCTTAATTTTTTAAACTTGACTACTAGAATTATAACCAAGCTATTCAATAAAATCCCAAATATATCTCGAAATATGCCCACCAGAACTTGTACAGACCTAGAGACTATTTCTATATCTGGTGGAAATGGTGAAGAGTGATTAGCTTGCAGACTGGAGGCAGCACAAGAAAGAGTGATGGATGAGTTGACATTAGGTTCACCAGATGCAGAGTCTGTCAAAGGATCTTCATAAAACAATTCATCCATTATGTCCAGATGATGGCTGATCCAGATACAAGTGACTAAGAGATGAGTAAACACAATGGTAGTTGTAAAAACTGAAATTTTTACTTGAGATGCTGTCCTTATTGTAATGCTTTATATAGATAATTCCCATCTAGTCCACTGCTTGGAGCCATTATTCAAATACTCTTCCCATGCAATACAATATCTGTGAATTCACACTATGAGTGCCTTGGGATTATTGACTGGAACATGTTCAAGGTATTGTTAACTCAACTATTGATGTGTTCTGATATTGTTTTGATATAATTTACATTTTAAATGATCACATAAAATCAAAGATTCCAGTATTCTCAAAATTGTTCGCAACAAAAAAATAGTTCAACTTTCAATTTATATTGAATGACTGTCCTATCTAGCCTACTGGAATACAACTTGATAGTCGTGCAAGATTGTGCGGAAGATTTTTATCAAGGTAATTTGGGTTTTAACTCTTTCAAAACCCCCCCCCCCCCACACCATTCTACACCCATGTAGTATTGACTATATAGTGGTATATATACATAACTATCATAATATATATATACCACTGGCTGTGGAATGAGTAATGTGGAATGAGTCTCATTATAAAGCTATTGTTGTGTATGTATTTCAATCACCCCACCCCCCCTAATATACATAATTCCAAAGTCAGTTTGTCTGACCAATGCAAAATACGTACTTTTACACACATGTGGCTATGACTGCAATGTGATCATATTATATTAGTGATCTTTATAGAAATCACACAATTAGTCAAACTATAGTAGATAACTTGATACCACCAATGAATGGGGTGTTTATGGAGATAGCATTATCATTTATGATTAAATCCATAGTGGAAACCCACTGCAATGAAGTTTTAGTTCAGCTGTATATAGAGCAGGACTTCATCTTATTAGAAATGCCAGCAGTTTTAAATGTTTCAATACTGCATGTAATAGCTGTTTTTAATCTACCCATAATTCCTGGCAGTGGGCTTTAGAATAATTTTTGGAAGGTCGCCTAATGACCTAAGGATTACTATACACTGAACAATTTCAAATAAAATAAGTTAATCTGTAGATATGTGTATATATCAGGGTGGAATAATGGAAGGGGCTACATGGAATCTATTTATTGTAGAATTATAATATTTAATAAGATCAAATCAGCACTAAAGTATTATAACACCATCCAAGCAAGACAAAGATGCACACATATAGTGTCATTTGAGGAAATGAAAATATTCACAAATTATAATATGGTGACAAGATACAAATCAACCACAGTCAATTGTTATAATCCCACATCTTCCAGTAAGAAGTACATGACTGACTATAGAAGAATAATTGATTATCATGCAGGTCATTTTCAGCCCTTCCAAAAATTATTAGTCTTACATTAATAACACTATTACAGTTACACAAACATGAATATAAAAATGGATTAAAAAGTTATCAGCCTTGATGTAGTCCTGAAGTTTATACCAATCAACTTGTGACTCATTTCAGTGGGTTCTATTAAGCCATATTAATGAATATGATTATTATTAATAACACTTTACAGTTACACAAACATGAATATAAAAATGGATTAAATAATTAGCAGTCTTCACTGTAAGTAATGTTTCATTACTACTTTATTACAGTGGGTTTTATTTAACTTTACTATGAATTTAATTATCAATAATTTAATATATCAATGTCTCCATGCACATTATATATAATATCGAAGTATCAACATCTTTTAGAAAGACAATGGAAGATGATCCTACTTTATATTGCACTCAAATTATTCTGTATGGCAAAAAGAAGCATGTGATATATATACTCTCAAAAATAACCATATATTCTGGCATAAGATCTCTGCATGACTTTCTCATTTCACTATATCTTACACGTTTATATACTTAATGCTGTTTATATTTTGTGTCATAGTTGAGTTCCTAAAAATACCTTCTGAGGAGACAACATTGAAATATTTGTTCATTGTCAATAAACACACAAAATACTTGTGAATAACAATAATACAATAAGAACACTAATTATAAAAAGTAATAATTAATATTTACTGTACAAGGAATAATTTAAGCGGTAATTTGATGGCGGTCTAAGTAAGTTCTAGGTAAGGTGTATCTCATTCTTGCACATGTAGAGCAAGAGCACTTTAGGCTCTCACTTTAGTTAATTAATCAGTGACATTTTTGTTTTAATTTCTTATTTCATTAAATTAACATTATTAATTTCCTTGTTGCTCATTTATTATTACTTATCTACATTTTCAAATATTTGGGAGTTGTTTATATCTATGAAATCCAATATGCAAGCAACGATAAAACAATTAAGCATGCATGTTGGATTTCATAGATATAAGCATAGTAAAGGAAACAAGAAGGTCATGTAAGAGACTCTTGCAAGAATGTGGAAATTTTAGATCGTATATCACTGATGACATTATGTTAATTGAGGTAATAATTGGATAGGTTTGCTGAAACCACACTTTCACTATTTCAGTATCAACACCTATGTTGCACACATATTTTGTAGGTTTTAAATTGGTTTATTGGGTATTATTCCTTCAAATTATGCTATGCTTATTGGCATGCAGATATTATACTCCAAATTTACCTTGTGCTATTATTTTGTTAGAGTCAATGGATGAATAAAATAGGTGTTTGAAAGTAAGATGTGGTGATATTTGTAACAAACTTTTGTAGTTCAAATTCAAATAACTAAATCAATTATATGGTCATGTTGATACAATGTAAACCAAGAACATAAGTTTAAATCTTCACTTTAACCATTTCATTTTTTTTATATTTACATTTTGAAGCAAATGCCAGCAGGTCATTATATGACCTTCCAAAAATTAGGATCAAAAATTCAAATAATTCAATCAAACAAGAAAACTAACAGTGATTTAAAAACTAAGAATAAAAAAGTTAAAAAGTGTAATTTGAGTTATAATGTCTCACACTATAAATACTACTTGACTACTACTTTATTGCTGTGGGTTTCCATCTATGAATGTAATTATTATTCATGCTATCAATCAATGCCACATTTACATTGTTTACAGTAGTATCAACACCTTTGTCCAGGACATTAGAAAGTGTGATTTCAGCAAACCTATCAGATTTTACCTCAATTTATAAAATGTCATCAGTGACATACCATCTAAAATTTCCACTTTCTTGTGAGAGTTTCCACATGACCTTTGCATTTGGTTTACTATCTCACAATTATTTTTGAATTTATTGCAATCTATAATGAGTGTTGTTGCTTGAATTAAGAGATGTATAAAATAGTTGGACTTGTTTGAAAGTAAGCTATATTTCAATGCTGCATGTAGCAGTTGTTTTTAATCTCTCCATAACTCATGGCATGGCCATTTGAATAATTTTTGGAAGGTCATAAAATGACCTAATGCTTACTATACCCTGAACAATTTTAAAGCTATACTGAAGTGTACATCTCAGGGTGGAATAATGGAGGGGCTACATGGAATCTATTTAATGTAGAATTATACAATTTTATTTTGACCAAATCAGCAATATAATATTATAACACTGTCAAGCATGACAAAGGTGCACACTATAGTGTCATTTCAGGATTGAAAATATCCACAATGGTGACAATTGAATCAAACCAACCACAGTCAATAGTTATAATCCCACATCTTCCTCCTTGTACTTGAAATAATCTGTTTTTCTAGCTGAATGTCCAGTTGATGAGCATATCAAATAAATTCAGTTGATCCTGAGTGGAATGAAGAGCAATTTTTTTTGCTGAAGAAGATGGAATATTTGCTATATCAATCCTAACTCAATATCTTGAAGTCCCTACATTAACTTGAGTTCATTGTAATGGCAACATTCCAGATTTGGCCTCAACTATGTATGAAAGAGGATGTTCTGTTCTAGCGGTGAAAAATATTGGCCCTGGACTAGAGCCCAAATTGATGCAAACCTCAGTATCATTTGGTGTATCAACTGGACTTTGAACTTTGTGGTGAATATCAAAATGGTCTTTTGGTTGAATCTTGAACTCCTCATTCTTCACTCTGAATAGTGACAAATATGAGCAGTCCAGTTTGAGACTAGCTTTTGGAATGAGTAAGAAATACATGACTGCCCTTAACTATAGAAGAATAATTGATCATTATGCAGGTCATTTTCTGACCTTCCAAAAATTATTGGTCTTATATTAATAACACTATTACAGTTACACAAACATGAATATAAAGATGAATTAATGGTCCTGAAGTTTATACCAATCAACTTGTGACTCATTACAGTGGATTCTGTTAAGCCAAATTAATGAATATGATTACTGCAGTCATAAAAGAAATTAATACCTCCCTTCAAATTTATACTGGTGATGTGCTTAACACAAATGACAAGCAAGCTGATCTATTTAAATTTTAAATTTATATATTCACCGTTAATAATATTTATGTTAATTAAAAAATCATTACAGTGTTGTGGATCCTCCCCATCATTGCCTACATTCATCATCATTATTATGTATTATATGTATTATTATTAATATTACAATGTTATATATTATATATACACATGATTATATATTATTATTGACAACACACCATCCTTTTACACATACATACACACTTGTGCACTGGATTTACTATGCAAATGAGACAATTTATGCCATCTTCTTAATATCTTATAACCTCTTTATACTGCAAGTGTAAGATGAGCTTATAATGTAGTATACATCCAGCTTATATATAGCTTATGGATTCATTATAAGCTATTCAATATAAGCTTGTTATGAGGCTTCAAATAATAGAGTATATTCAGCTTCTTTAAACAAAAATATAAGCATTTTTTTATAACAGTGCTTATATCATGGATTAGTACAAAATTTAATAGCAATTATGATTTCATTAATTATTCATAATATTTATATGAATGCATTGTATCAAGACGGTCCAAAAATGTAATTAAATTTTCCATTGTTCTTACAAGTGGTTTGAATTCTATTGCAAAAATGTAAATGAAGACATTGATTTATTGTTTACATGATAATTAAATGCTATCCATAATTGAGTGAAGTACATAACCGTGACAAGATCTTCACTCAATTATGGATAGCATTTAATTATCATGTAAACAATAAATCAATGTCTTCATTCTGTCATACCTACTTTATTGCAGTGGTTTCCATCCTATTCATCATGAATATAATTACTATTCATGAACATAATATTATCAACAATTGTTAGGACAATGGAAAGTGTGATGTCAGCAATCTTATTAGAAATTTACATCAATAAGAATAATGTGAAGAAAGTTAATGAAGGCATTGAGTTCATTGATGATTGCAATAGTATTCACTAAATAACCTTAAATGAACCCACTGTAATGTGGTACAAGTGGATTAGTATTAAATTCAGGACTACCTCAAGACTGCTAATTTTTTAAATCCTTTTTTTATATTTGTGTTAAATGTAATTGAAATGGTTGATAGAACTGAAATTTTTGGAAGGTCAGTATATGACCTGCTTAATAATTAATTCTTCAGCTGTAATTAAGTGCAGGCCCACTTAAACCTATAGTTTCCTGCATTGGATCACCATCTTACAATTTATCAAAGTTCATATCTTAAATGATATCTCCATTGTTTGGTAAGACACAATCATACATAAAGAATTCAAAACATTTCATGCAAACAGTTAATAGTGTATACTTGAAATCTGACGAAATGATGGTGAGTTTTGATATGTCTTTCCCTGTTCACCAATGTTCCAATAGATGAGGCAGAATCTGTGATCAGAGATAAGCTCCAGAATGATGAAAGTCTAGATGAGAGAACATGTCTTCGATCTCCTGACTGCATCACAGAATTATTAGAGGTCTGCATTAGGTCAACTTACTTTAGGTACAACGGGGACTGTTATGAACAAGTAGATGGAGCAGCCATGGGATCTCCTGTTTCCGCAGTTGTGGCCAACTTGTACATGGAATGCTTTGAGGAAGAAGCTTTAACACAATGCCAATCAATGATTACTGTAAATCATCACTGATCATTGTATTACTGTTTCTCTTCATATATATCATATTATATTATTTTGTAAAATTGGTACATAATGAATGTAAAGAACAAAATACCACAAGAGAAGAAGACAGGAGTTGTGTATGAGGTGCCATGTCAGGAGTGCAGTCAAGGGTATATAGGTGAAACAAGAAGAGCCCTCCAGAAGAGATTGGCAGAGCACAGGCAAGCAGTGAAGAGATCAGATGATAAGAATGGCATCACTATACACACCTATATACACAAGCATCAGATAGACTGGGATGGCGCTAAAGTTGTGGAAGAGGAAGGCTATTACTGGAACAGGAGAGTGCTAGAAGCAATTAGGATCCAGTCTAAAACTGACAACCATGAATCTGGACTGTGGCTTGAACCTCAGTAGCTGTAGGAAACCATTCATTCACAAGACAACTGAAAGCTGCACTAATCAGACTAATTAACACACCCATTCAGCTCATACACTATTGCATATTTTCAACACCTACACTCCTACTTAAGCACAAGCACATACTGTATCATGCCATTTCTCAATTGGTTTTACTAAAGAAGGCCTTAAAACAGAAACATTTAAAGAACATTTCAATTATACTGTAGTGGTGACACAATGCCAATCAAAGTGCAATGTAAACATCATTGTATCCATTTTATTCCCGTTTTTTTTTTCATATAATTATTTAAAATAACTGCAGGTCATATTAGCTAAGACCTTCCAAAAATTGGTACTACATTATATAGACAACAATTAAATAAATGAAATAAACAAACAGTGGTTTAAAAAGACTATGTGAAAAGGTTAAAAAGTGAAATTTGAGTTATAAAATCCCAATACTATAAATACTACTCGACTACTACTTTATTGCTGTGGGTTTCCAAATTAAACTTCACTATGAATATAATTATCATTCATGCTCTAAATTAATGCCTAGCTCACATTATTTACAGTAGTAGCAACACCTTTGTCAGGGTCAATACAAAGTGTAATTTCAGCAAACCTATCCAATTATTACCTCAATTTACATAATGTCATCAGTGATATACCATCTAAAATTTCCACATTTTATTGCAAGAGTCTCTACATGACCTTCTCCTTTCATTTACTCTATGAAATCCAACATGCATGCTTAATTGCTTCATCGTTTCTTGCATATTGGATTTCAAAGATATAAACAACTCCCAATTATTTGAAAATGTAGATAAGTAATAATAAATGAGCAACAAGGAAATTAATAATGTTAATTATTTTAATTAAATAAGAAATTAAAACAAAAATGCCTCAGATTAATTAACTAAAGTGAGAGCCTAAAGTGCTCTTGCTCTACCTGTGCAAGAATGAGATTCACCTTACCTAGAACTTACTTAGACCATCAAAGTACCACTTAAATATTCCTCGTACAATTAATATTAATTATTACATTTTATAATTATTAGTGTTCTTATTGTATTATTGTTATTCACAAGGTTTTTGTACAGTCTTGCAGATATCTTATGCCAGAATATATGGTTATTTTTGAGAGTATATATATCACATGCTTCTTTTTGTCAGAATATATTGAGGGAAATATTTAGTAGGATTACTGAAATCCCACCTGAGTAGTAGGATCACCTTCCATTGTCTTTCCAAAAGGAGTTGATATAAACTTCTGGACTACATGAAGACTGCCAATTGTTTAATCCAATTTTATATTCATGTTTGTGTAACTGTAATAGTGTTATTAATGTAAGACTAATAATATTTGGAAGGTCTGAAAATGACCTGCATAATAATCAATTCCCACCATTCCACCCTCCAATATATCTAAAGATTAACATTTATTTTAAACAGTTCTGTGTATAGTAATCATTAGGTCATTATAATGACCTTCCAAAAATTATTCATATGGCCACAGTCAGCAGTTATGTGTAGATTAAAAATAGCTGTTACATGCAGTATTGAGATGTAAGTGGATTAAAAACTGCTGGCTGTTACTAATAAGGTGAAGTCCTGCACTTTATATAACTGAACTACAAATTCATTGCAGTGGGTTTCCACTATGAATTTAATCATTATGGGTAACACTATCTCCATTAACACCCCCATTCACTGGTGGTATCAAGTTATCAACTATAGTTTTACCTAATGTGTGATTTCTATGAAGATCTCTAATATATGATCACAGTGTAGTCAATACTACATGGCGTAGAAGTGCACATTTTGCATTGGTCAGACAGACTGACTGTGGGCGGAGAACATAGAGAGAGAGAGAGAGACGAGAGACAGAGTCAAGAAAGAGATGAAGACAAAGTCAAGAGATGAAAGAAGAAGATAAAGAACATTGCATGAAGAGAACATTTGTGTTGTGTCATGAATAACAATTCTGTACGTATTATAAGCATAGTATGTATGTATGCGCATGTCATTTTGTTTGGTTCTATCCCGGACTTCCGGTGACCACACCTCATTTTATTTGTACGCATGCGTGTCCCTTAGTACTTAAACTACGACACGCATGCGTCCATTCAGTTCCCCTATGACTTAGTTAAACCCAACCACTGAATTAATACTTCAGGCGGGCTAGCTTACCTTGGGAGGAACTCTGGTGGCAGCGGTCATCAGAGTCTCTAAGGAATAGTTGTTGGAGGCTTCGGTGGCTTACCTTATCGCTGAGTGCTGATCCTTACCTGTGGGCCTGAGTACTTACCTTGCCTGAAGTGGGTGACAGTGGTGTCAGACTTCCAACCCACAATTGGCGGCATTTCGACCCACACTGACTATGGAATTATGTATATTTGGGGGGTGGGGGTGATTGAAATACATACACAACAATAGCTTTACAATGAGACTCATTCCACATTACTCATTCCACAGCCAGTGGTATATATATATATATATATATATATATATATATAAGTATGATACTTATAATACATATATAATATAAAATGAATTGGATCGCAGAAATATTCACAATGGATACTAGTTCATATTGGTGGTCACAGTGTATTAAATTCTTAAGCCAGCATATGGAGTTACATTTATAAAATATTTCATTGCATTATATTTTTACAGACATTTCATAGAGCTATACACAAATTTTACACTTATTAATTATGACATAACTCACATTGTGTTATATTTATAATATATTAAAGAATTCAAACCTATACATTTCTAAAGCTCATCTCATCAGATACATCACAATCAGCATTAGAATTAATATGTATTCTTTTATATAACTCGAGAATCATTATGGATAAAGAAGATTAATGTATGAATGAGTAGTCTAGAAATCATTGTTATTACAATTACGTCACCAATTATCATTACAATTAATACACAGCCAGCAAAAGTGTCATTACAATTACTAATATTAAATGGGTACAAGCAGCAAGATAAGTACAAATAGTTCAATGTATCTAGATTTATCTCTAAAGCATTGCATCTTAATCTTTGTAATGAAGTTTTGTAGTTCAAATTCAAATAAGTATTTGTAATGAAGTTTTGTAGTTCAAATTCAAATAAGTATTTGTAATGAAGTTTTGTAGTTCAAATTCAAATAAGTACATCTTGGTGACACAATGCCAATCAAAGAATAGTGTAAATTGTCACTGTATCCATTTATTCTGATTTTTTTTTATATAATTATATTTTGAAAACTGCAGGTCATATGATCTTCCAAAATTCAAACTAGCATATTCAGGCAAAATTCAAAAAATGAATTAAACAAACAGTGGTTTAAAAAACAATGAATAAAAAGGTTAAAAAGTGTAATTTGAGTTATAATGTCTTGCCCTATAAATACTACTTGACTACTACTTCATTGCTGTGGTTTTCCAATTAAACTTCACTATGAATATAATTATCACTAGTGCTATAAATTAATGCATCATTCACATTGTTTACAGTGTTATCAACACCTTGTCCAGGGCAATAGAAAGTGTGATTTCAGCAAACATATCAGATATTACTTCAATTTACGAAGTGTCATTAGTGATACCATCTAAAATTTCCACATTCTTGCGAGAGTCTCCACATAACCTTCTCAATTCATTTAATATCTTACAAACTTTTAATTTATTGCCAACTACTGTATACTTACTGCTATTGGTATAGTTAAGAAATGTATAAAGAGGTGCATGTGTTAGAACAAAAGCTGAAACAAACTGTTATTTTAATAGGATGACAGAATGACAGTGGACAAGGAGGTTTAAAATCTCTACTTCTGCTATTTACAGTTATATGATAAATGTGTTATACTCGTATTATATAATAGACTCAACTTTTCTGTTCATTACCGCTATTTAAAAGTTACATTAATTCATCCTTGCTATTGATAGAAAATAATTAAAAATCGAATGGATTTCAAATTAAAGGAAATAATACAAAGGACCACCAATTAATTCATCAATTACAGAAGAAGTAAAGTTAAAAAATTGAGCAAGATGTAAATTAAGTAACATTAAGAAATTAATTAAATCAAATAATACAGAAAATGATACAATCATGTAATTAGAAATGAGAGTAATACACTATTGCATGTTGCATTTTGTGTGCAAGTAACAGTAGTTTAGTAAGTTTTTCTTTGCTCTTTTTTATGGTCATTTCTGTCTGTTGAAATATTTCACTTACTTTGGAACATAATTAAAGGAATATTTTGTTTCTATCTCAGTTGCTCAAGTTTTAAGCATCAAATTTTGTATAGTTATTTGTACTTTGATGGTCTAAGTAAGTTCTAGGTAAGGTGAATCTCATTCTTGCACAGGTAGAGCAAGAGCACTTTAGGCTCTCACTTTAGTTAATTATCTGAGGCATTTTTGTTTTAATTTCTTATTTAATTAAAATAATTAACATTATTAATTTCCTAGTTGCTCATTTATTATTACTTATCTACATTTTCAAATAATTGGGAGTTGTTTAAATCTTTGAAATCCAATATGCAAGCAATGATAAAACAATTAAGCAAGCATGTTGGATTTCATAGATATAAGCATAGTAAACAAAACGAGAAGATCTTGTAGACACTCTCACAAGAATGTGGAAATTTTAGATGGTATATCACTGATGACAGTTTGTAAATTGAGGTAATAATTGGATAGGTTTGCTGAAATCACACTTTGTATTGACCTTGACAAAGGTGTTGCTACTACATACTTTAAATAATGTGAGCTTGAGGAATTAATTTATAGCATGAATGATAATTATACTCATAGTGAAGATTAATTGGAAACCCTCACTGAAATAAAGTATTAGTTTAGTAGTATTTATAGTAATGGGATTTTATAACTCAAATTTCACTTTTTAACATCTTTTTTTTAAACCACTGTTTGTTCATTTCATTTATTTAATTGTTGTCTGAATATGAAGTGCCAATTTTTGGAAGGTCTTAATATGACCTGCAGCTATTCTAAATATTTATATGAAAATAAATGGGAATAAAATGGTTAAGAAGATGATTTACATTGCACTTTGATTGGCATTGTGTCACCACTACAGTATAATTGAAATTTTCTTTAAATGTTTCCTCTTTAAGGCCTTCTTTAGTAAAACCAATTGAGAAATGGCATCTTAAGTAGGAGTGTAGGTGTTGAAAAATATGCAATGGTGTATGAGCTGAATGGGTGTGTTAATTAGTCTGATTAGTGCAGCTGTCAGTTGTCTTGTGAATGAATGGTTTCATACAGCTACTGAGGTTCAAGCCACAATCCAGATTCATGATGTCAGTTTTAGACTGGATCCTAATTGCTTCTAGCACTCCCCTCTTTCAGTATACTTCGGCTTCCACAACTTTAGCTCCATTCCAGTCTATCTGATGATTGTGTGTGTATAGGTGTATACAGCAATACCATTCTTATCCTCTGATCTCTTCACTGCTTGCCTGTGCTCTGCCAATCTCTTCTGGAGGGCTCTTCCTGTTTCACCTATATGTATATACTTGACTGCAGTCCAGACATGACACCTCATACACAACTCCTGTCTTCTTCTCTTGCGGTATTTTGTTCTTTACATTCATTATGTACCAATTTTACAAAATATAATTATATGAAGAGAAACAGTAATACAATGATCAGTGATGATTTACAGTAATTATTGATTGTCATTGTGTTAACATAACCATATCATTGATTTAAATATTGGACCTTGAACAAAACTTTATTTAAGATATGCCATAGAAATATTTCTGGATGCATTGAACTACTTGTACTCAATTTGCAACTTGTTCCATTACATTATGTTAATAATTACAGATATTTTGTAAATTGAGGTAATATCTGATAGATTTGCTATAATCACACTTTCAGTTGCCCATAACAAAGGTCTGGTGTAAACAATTCAATGAGTAAACAAATCAATGAGTTATTGATTAATAGCATGAGTGATAATTATATTCATAGGGAAGTTTAAATGGAAACCCACAGCAATAAAGTACCATCAAGTAGTATTATTATATAGTGCAAACCTTAATAACTCAAATTTTATTCATTGGTTTTTAATCAGTTTTGTTTTGTTTTATTGTTTGTTTTTTATTTTGTCTGAATTGATACAAAATTTTGGAAGGTCATAAATGACCTGCAGTATTTGCTCTTCAAAATGTAAATTACATGTATATTAAAAGAAAAGGGATTAAAATGATTACAGTGCCGATTTACACTTATATTTTTTTGTTAGTTTGGTACAGGTGATCCAGGAGTAGAAGCCATGCTGCTGCAGTCATGGGTGAATTTATTTTTATTTTTAAGGGGTGACATAGTTATAGCTACTTAGGGGACAATGTTGTCAATATTGTATTTTCCTAAAATATTTTTTTTAATATTTGTACATACACAATAATAGCATTATAATGAGACTGTCCAGAACTGAAATAAATAACTAAAATTAGTAAGGAAAATAATTACGGGATAGTAAGAATCAAACATTTCTCTTGCTCAGTATTGATGTGATCTTTAGAAGATAACTCTTTAGAGCCTTCCCTAATGGTTGCGTTGTCATAACCATTACTTTGAAGTACTTTGTGTTGGTGTTTCTCTTCTTTCTTCAAGTTTTCACTCATATTAGTTACCCTCCTAGCTTTGTGATACAAGCATCTCACTACTCCTCTCTTTACATGGTTAGGATGATGAGACTTAAAGTGAAGGTTTCTATCTGTGTGTGTAGGTTTTCTGTGCACAGTGGATGTAAGCATACCATCACTCTCTCTCTTTATAATAAGCAATCCAAAAAAAAGTAGCGTACTATCTTCCTCTGATTCCATGGTAAATTTTATAGAAGGTCTTAAATAATTTAATCTTAACTATGCAAAAGGTGAAATCTACATATCTCTTCCATAATACAGGTTTAACTGGAGCTGAGTTTAAAGCTTCTTCCTCAAAGCATTCCATGTACAAGTTGGCCACAACTGCGGAAACAGGAGATCCCATGGCTGCTCCATCTACTTGTTCATAACAGTTCCCGTTGTACCTAAAGTAAGTTGACCTAAGGCAGACCTCTAATAATTCTGTGATGCACTCAGGAGATAGACATGTTCTCTCATCTAGATTTTCATCATTCTGGAGCTTATCTCTGATCACAGGTACTGCCTCTTCTATTGGAACATTGGTGAACAGGGAAGACACATCAAAACTCACCATCATTTCGTCAGATCTCAAGCATACACTACTAACTATTTGCATGAAATTTGTGGAATTCTTTATGTATGATTGTGTGGGTTTATTAAAGTGAATATGATTACTGCAATCATAAATGAACTCAATGCCTTCATAAACTTTCTTCACATTTTTCTTATTGATGTAAATTTTTAATAGGATTGCTGACATCACACTTTCCATTTCAGTGTAAGACTTCACAACAAGAAATCCACATTATAATTTTTATTTACTTTTTAATAAACTATTTATATTATTTTTTACATGAATTAAGAGATCAGAAAATGATCTGCTAAGTGATTCCTACAAACTATTATTTTATATAAAAATGCATTGAAGTAGTTTGAGTTACACATTTTTGGACTACTCTTATTTAACACAAAATTAGCAATGTAGTTCTGAAATGAAATTAAAGTTTAAAATCTCATTACAGCTATTTTGAGTGAGTGGTCTCATTTCATAACCATGACAAGATCTTCATTTAATTATGGATAGCATTTAATTATCATGTAAACAATAAATCAATGTCTTCATTTACATTTCTGCGGTAGAATTTAAACCACTTGTAAGAACAATGGAAGATGTAATTACATTTTTGGATTGTCTTGATACAATGCATTCATATAAATATAAATTTTCCAATGCATGCAAATATTCCATCTTCTTCAGCAAAAAAAATCGCTCTTCATTCCACTCAGGATCTACTGAATTTATTTGATATGCTCATCAACTGGACATTCAGCTAGAAAAACTGATTATTTCAAGTACAAGGAGGAAGATGCGGGATTATAACTATTGACTGTGGTTGATTTGATCATTCCTGAAATGACACTATATGTGTGCACCTTTGTCATGCTTGACAGTGTTATATTGTATTGCTGATTTGATCTAATTAAATTGTATAATTCTACATTAAATAGATTCCATGTAGCCCCTCCATTATTCCACCCTGAGATGTACACTTCAGTATAGCTTTAATTTTATTTGAAAATGTTCAGGGTATAGTAATCATTAGGTCATTTTATGACCTTCCAAAAATTATTCAAATGGCCATGAGTTATGGAGAGATTAAAAACAACTGCTACATGCAGCATTGAAATATAGCTTACTTTCAAACAAGTCCACCTATTTTATACATCTCTTAATTCAAGCAATAGCACTAATTATAGATGGCAATAAATTCAAAAATAAATGTGAGATAGTAAACCAAATGAAAAGGTCATGTGGAAACTCTCGCAAGAAAGTGGAAATTTTAGATGGTATGTCACTGATGACATTTTATAAATTGAGGTAAAATCTGATAGGTTTGCTGAAATCACACTTTCTAATGTCCTGGACAAAGGTGTTGATACTACTATAAACAATGTAAATGTGGCATTGATTGATAGCATGAATAATAATTACATTCATAGATGGAAACCCACATCAATAAAGTAGTAGTCAAGTAGTATTTATAGTGTGAGACATTATAACTCAAATTACAGTTTTTAACTTTTTTATTCATTAGTTTTTAAATCACTGTTAGTTAGTTTTCTTGTTTGATTGAATTATTTGAATTTTTGATCCTAATTTTTGGAAGGTCATATATGACCTGCTGGCATTTGCTTCAAAATGTAAATATAAAAAAAAATGAAATGGTTAAAGTGAAGATTTAAACTTATGTTCTTGGTTTACATTGTGTCAACATGACCATATAATTGATTTAGTTATTTGAATTTGAACTATACTACAAAAGTTTGTTACAAATATCACCACATCTTACTTTCAAACACCTACTTTATACATCCATTGACTCTAACAAAATAATAGCACAAAGTAAATTTAGAGTAAAATATCTGCATGCCAATAAGCATAGCATAATTTGAAGGAATAATACCCAATAAACCAATTTAAAACCTACAAAATATGTTTGCAACATAGGTGTTGATACTGAAATAGTGAAAGTGTGGTTTCAGTAAACCTGTATAATACATAATGTCATCAGTGATATACCATCTAAAATTTCCACATTCTTGCAAGAGTCTCTTACATGACCTTCTCGTTTCCTTTACTATGCTTATATCTATGAAATCCAACATGCATGCTTAATTGTTTTATCGTTGCTTGCATACTGGATTTCAAAGATATAAACAACTCCCAATTATTTGAAAATGTAGATAAGTAATAATAAATGAATAACAAGGAAATTAATAATGTTAATTTAATGAAATAATAAATTAAAACAAAAATGTCACTGATTAATTAACTAAAGTGAGAGCCTAAAGTGCTCTTGCTCTACATGTGCAAGAATGAGATACACACCTTACCTAGAACTTACTTAGACCACCATCAAATTACCACTTAAATTATTCCTTGTACAGTAAATATTAATTATTACTTTTTATAATCAGTGTTCTTATTGTATTATTGTTATTCACAAGTATTTTGTGTGTTTATTGACAATGAACAAATATTTCAATGTTGTCTCCACAGAAGGTATTTTTAGGAACTCAACTATGACACAAAAAACAGCATTAAGTATATAAACGTGTAAGATATAGTGAAATGAGAAAGTCATGCAGAGATCTTATGCCAGAATATATGGTTATTTTTGAGAGTATATATATCACATGCTTCTTTTTGCCATACAGAATAATTTGAGGGCAAGATAAAGTAAAGTGCATTGTCTTTCTAACAGATGTTGATACTTCGATATTATATTATAATGTGCATGGAGACTGTGGCGGTACCACCCACCACATTTCCCGTAACAACCCTTACCAGTCACCCCGCAAACATTATTATCCCGTACGAACACTTCATTCCCTTCATCACGCACACCCTCACGTCATTCTTTAGTTCTGTCCCACGAATCATCCATGCGCATGCCCAGCAGGTTGTCTACATAACGGTCTGTCTGGTGCGCACTCCCCTCAGTTGTACTCGTGCTCGATTGATTTACGTTAAGCATAAACCCTCGTCTAATCTATCCGAATTGAACCTTGGGGATTAGAAGGTTTGATCGCCTCGGGTAGCTAAACTGATCGAGTGTACAACTCTGGTGGCAGCCTACTGGACTCGTCCACGCCATCCCACCACATCTGGTGACCAGCGGTGGTTGAAACGCGTCTCACTCCATCGAGCTTCCTAAGTTTACTTTATCTTTCTCAGTCAAGCCCATTTCTTTGTTCACGTATTTACTTGTCTTTGTCAATTTCAGGCAATCCCTGATTGGACTTTCGGCGTAGAGGGTTTCCGCCAATCTTTTACTTCTCTGTTATTCCACTTTGAGTCTTCAAGTAGCCCTTCCCTGCTCTTTCAGTGACGAGTCTCAAACTCCATCTTCTAGTTTTTGGCATCCCCAAGAAACGTATCTTTCCGGGCAACCCCCAGGATCTCGTTATCTCTTCTACGTTTTCATCATCACGCAAGTTATTTGTTTGATTAGTGCAGTGTTTTTGTTTCATTTTGTCGTGGTAGACCCTGTAAGTTGTGCTATAATTTCCTCAGTGTGTCAGTTTTCTCATCTTCTCAATTTCCTTGCTTTGTCATGAACACCCGATTACAATCTAAGAAACAAAAAGCCAATTCCATCTTTGATACTGATATGGCAGAGGACCCAACCCTTTTTCCTGAAGCTACAGGCAACATTTCAGACCAATCTTTTCCTAGGTTTGCCTCTGACCAACACTCATCTGAAAATAGTTCCATTGGTATCAACTTAACTGAACATTCCAGTAACAATTCTCATTTAGATCATGTCACACCCAATCTTGAATCTGTATCTCATGAACCTCACACTGAACCTCATACTGAACCTGTCATTCGTAATTCTGAATCAGCACCTGCTGCCAGACCTAGCGCAGCAGAGGAAGAACTCACTACCATAGCAAATAGAGCTCGTGAATTAAGCATAGACCCAAACACTCTTTTACTATTCCATTGTCTGTCTAGAAATGACCCAACCACAGTAGCACAGCATGAACGGCCTAACCCCAATGACCCCAACAAACTCATAAAGTTAATTGGGAAAATGGGAGACAATGAAGATATTATGGTGTTTTTAAACAGGTTCGAATCCGAACTTGGTGGCCGTCGTGTTCCTCTTGAGAACTTTAGGTTGTACTTACCCTACTGTTTATCTGGACCCTAGGCTTACTACAATAACATCAGTCTCTGTCCCACTTATACGGATACACGTATTGTATTGCTTAATACTGGTGGATACTCCCTGACAGAGTGCCTAAACAGCTTTCCCTTGAAATTTAGACCTGGAGGGAATAAAACACTGATCCAATGGTATAACCACTGGAGGTACAAGATTAATATCCTTATCAGTAACCTCCCGTTCTCTAACTCTATGCATCCCAGGGTCAAAGATGAAGTTGCAGACATGGTAGCTACCATTGGTGTGGTTGCAGGTCTTCCCCAAGACCACAGGGACGCAGTCATTAATAGGCCTAGTCCTTCTAATGCACAATTTATCCAAGAGTGTAATTCATGGTATCTGTCATCCCATCAGTCTCATTCTAAACCTTCTTCTTCATTCAACAAATTTCATGGTTCTTCATCTTATAATTCTTATCAGACAAACAACAGATCTATTCACTCATCTCATTCTGGCAACAGTCATTCAACACCTCGTTATCCTGGCCAGAGTAATCAACATTCTAACCAGCACCCCTTTCATCCTCATAACCTTCCTAGTCCATCTCCTACACCTTATCCCAGGCGTGATCTAGCTACTGTGACGTGCTTCAAGTGTAACAGGCTTGGTCATTACGCAAACAACTGTACCTATCACCCTTCCAATAACCAACCTCTAAATAGGCAATCCAACAACACCCAAGCTCCTACTACCCAACCTACTACCCAACCTAATAGTGCCCCTAACAGTCAACCCAACACCCAACCTAACAGTCAACCTCCTTACCGACCCTCACCCGTCCCAAGAAACTCTTCCAGACCTGTGAGGATGGTAAATACCCCCAT
>WLWD01005170.1_pt1 | contig 24498 bp, 19 predicted proteins | sample 6712731 | NCBI WGS metagenome assembly WLWD01 (sample SAMN12718690, study PRJNA576275) | sponge metagenome | isolation source: marine sponge | host: Mycale hentscheli | place: New Zealand: South Island, Marlborough, Capsize Point | collected 2014-11-01 | reverse complement strand
ATGGTTCTATGGTTCTATGGTTCTATGGTTCTATGGTTCTATGGTTCTATGGTTCTATGGTTCTATGGTTCTATGGTTCTATGGTTCTATGGTTCTATGGTTCTATGGTTCTATGGTTCTATGGTTCTATGACCGTGAATTTAGTTTCTTAAATGGTATCCGCCTGGGCAGCACGACTTGCTGGCCGATGAAATCGCGTATTAACCATTGTATCGGTTCAGATCTTAAAACATTAATGTATTAGTCATATTAATTTAAACATACCATGTTTAAATTAACAAACCAACAAACGAAACCCAAGCCTAATGATGGAAAACAGTACTTTGGGTCACAAATTTTCCATCGCCATCGCTACACCACGGAAATCAACCCACAATAAAGCCATGACTCTGCTGAAAAATTCACTTACTGCGCTAACAAGCCGTTCGAGCTCGTCAAAATGGTCATCTTCAGCAATATTATAGCGTTGCATCACTCGGTGCACAGTCCGGTACTGATCCGCATAATCATCGGATTGCCGCAGGAACTCCTCAGTTTCTCGTCCCCACACCAACCCAAAAATAGTTATACTGCAATTTCGACATAATGCACGTTTACACCTTAGTATCAGCTCAATGCAGACAACAGACAAGATGCAAAGGGATTCAAATTTTGATCCCTTTGAGAAAGAAAAACGATTGCGCGCAGAATCAAATTCATGGGACACCTCCTGTCCTGAAAACGCGGAAGAAGGAGATATCCCGATTATTGATCTGTCTGATTATTTCAATCATCCCAACGAAGATAACTTACAACAGGTTGCAGCTCAGCTTCAATTCGCTTGTGAGCAGGTAGGTTTCTTCAGCATTATCGGACATTCTATTTCACCGGCACAAATGGAAAAGATGTTTGACGCCGTTCGAACATTTCATTCTCTACCGTTGGAAAAAAAACGCGCAATATTGATGGATAGACCAGAGTGGCCAGTAGGGGGTGTGGGCTATTTGCCTGTAAAGAATCGGAAATTACCTGCCCGGGATAAAGGTAATTTAAACGAAGCCTTTGTTATTAAGTGTGATCACCGATTGGACATGAACGACAATCAATGGCCTGACGAGGAAAGTTTTCCTAGCTTCAAAGAAACAGTCAGCGGCTATGCCAACGCGATGGAGCAATTAGGCAAAAAGCTCATGCCAATCTTTGCGGTGGCCCTTGGGATGCCGACCGATTATTTCAAAGAGGCATTTGAGTCACCCATGTATCGACTACGGATGACTCACTACCCTTGCGCAGGAGATACTGATCCAGATGAGTTTGGCATTGCTCCTCATGTTGATACGACTTTTTGCACCTTGCTAGCCCAAGACCAACCCGGCCTGACTATTTTCAGCGAGCGTCGAAAAAAATGGATCAAAGCACCACTGATTGAAAATGCCTTCATTGTAAATTCAGGTGAATTGTTAAGGCAATGGACCAATGACCGCTTTATCAGCGTCAAACATTTCGCCAATAACAACACTGGAAATATCTCTCGCTATTCCATTCCATTTTTCCTGAATGCCAACACTGATTTTGTAATGTCCTGTGTGCCGACATGTTGTAGTGCGGAAAACCCATCAAAATACCCGCCGATCTCCTATGCTCAGAGTCAAGCAGTGGCCCAGGGTGAATAATCAGCAGTTGCAGTAGAAGTCAATAAAAAGCAATCAGAAGTGTCTCGTTGTCCTACATTTTAACTAGGAAATCTCTGAACAAGTCATAACCGATTACTTTCGGTCCAAAATAGGTAGTCTCATCATGACGAAGTCGCAATAGCCCCGCTATTACGTAGGTCTTGTACCTTGATCTCGCTGATTTGACCAAATATCAGATCGAGCACCAGATCACATTCACTTCTCCTCCATCACATTTTTCTCAGGCACTATCGGTGGATGGAATGCTCGCACCGGGGGTAGGGATGACGAAAACTTTTCGATGTTTACTAATGCACTTTGCGCAGCAGGGCCTTGAGATAGGTGAGATGTGCGTTTGTCATGGGTTAGAACATTGGGGTTTCCATGATTATCTCGCTGATCTGGCTCGGAAAAGTCAGGATCATACCAAGCACCTGTCCATAGGAAAATCACGTCTTCTCGAACACTCTCGGTCAACACCGCTCCCGCTAAGCAACTTCCTCGGTCGTTAAAAATTCGAACAATATCTCCCGAATGAATATGTCGACGAGCGGCATTCATAGGGTGAATCAAAACCGGCTCCCGACCCTTAATTTTTCTGCTTTTACTAAACTCGCCGTTATCGTACTGACTGTGTAGTCGTGTTTCAGGTTGTCCTGAAATCAGATGCAGTGGGTAATGTTCGGCTAACGCCGCCCCCAACCATTCCCTAGGCGGCAACCACGTCGCTTGCCCTGGGCAATCTTGATAATCATATTTTTCGATGACCTCTGAAAACAATTCGATTAGTCCGCTCGGAGTGGGTAGAGAACACCCTTTCGGATCATTTCGAAACGCTGAGAGAAACACGGCATTTGGCTCAGGATCATCAAAATGGAGAATATCCCCTTTCAGGAATGTATCTAAGTCGGGCAATGAATAATCAAGCTCATCAGCGGATTGACGCAACTGGCCCCACAAATGCGCTAACCACTGTTGAGTGCTTCGGCCGTCGCTAAAACAGGGGAAGACTCCCAACCGCTTTTCTAGCTCGCAATAAATTTCATACTCTTCTTTTGTTTCGCCTACAGGATTAATGTGCTTAGGCATAGGGACCACTGAATTGTCTTGGTTTCCGGCAGCAAAGTCTGTTCTCTCCATAGCGGTCGCGACAGGTAAAACAATGTCGGCATGACGCGCTGTGGCAGTCCAACCTATTTCATTTACGATGATTGTCTCCGGACGCTGGAACGCGAGACGCAAACGATTCAAGTCCTGGTGATGATGAAAAGGATTTCCTCCCGCCCACCAAACCATGCGAATATCTGGATATTCCATCGTCTTCCCATCAAACTGATAGGATTCTTTTGGGTGAAGTAGCATTTCTGTGACACACGCCACGGGAATGAAATTAGTAATTGGGTTTTCGCCTTGAGGAAATGAAGGCCATTGGATAGGACGATCCACTGTTCCGATACTCGCATCAGCGCCATAACCAATTCCATAGCCTCCACCAGCCAAGCCAACCTGACCTAGCATTGCAGCCAACGTCACCGTCATCCAAAGTGGTTGTTCGCCATGCTCCGCTCTCTGCAGGCTTACCGCGGTGGTGATTAACGTTCGCTGATTTGCCATCTCTCTCGCCAATTTCCGAATTCGATAAGCGGAAATAGTCGATTGCCTCTCAGCCCAGTTGGCGTCTTTAGGCACGCCATCTTTCTGGCCCAATAGATACGCCGATACACGATCAAAGCCCACTGTGTACTTCTGTAAGAACGACGTATCGTGAAGGTTTTCAACTAACAATGTGTGTGCCAGACCCATCATGATTGCGGTGTCTGAGCCAGGCCTTGGCGGTAGCCATTCAGCCTGTAAAGCCTCATCCGCATCTCCTTTTAGCGGACTAAAATTTATAAACTTCACTCCCGCTTCAACGCATTTAAGAAGGTCATGTTTAAGTCGATGCTTTCCGATACCACCGCCAGAAACCTGCACATTTCTCAATGGCATCCCACCAAACATTACCACCAATCGCCCTTCTGTGGCCACCGTGGACCACCGTGTCGCCTCCCTGACATGTTTTCTAAAATTCCCCACAATATGAGGCATTAGTACTAGCGCTGCTTGGTAACTGTAATTTCCTTCAGACCGAACAAAACCACCTATCGAGTTTAGAAACCGCTTTAGTTGGCTTTGTGCATGATGGAACCTCCCTGCACTAGCCCATCCATACGATCCTGCGAAAATCGCCTCATTGCCGTATTGATCTGGAATGCGGCTTAACTCCGACGCAATCAATGACAACGCTTTATCCCAGCTCACTTCCACAAATTGCTCTTCGCCTCGACGCTCAGTAAAAGCCCCAGGCCCCTGTTCCAAATAGCTTTTTCGCACAGCCGGTCGCATCACTCGGCTTGACCCATAAACCCCATCATGAACATTATCATTGATACGAGAAGGGTCAGGGTCTCCAGGGTGAGGATGAACCCGATTTAACACTCCATTTTCAACTTCGGCTTCGCCGGAGCCCCAATGGTGAGATGTTGGATGAAGTACCTTCATGGATAGTTTGAGATATGATGACGTTGCAAACAAGTGTTAGCGAATGGATCAAGCTAATCGCATACTCGCACACTGGGCTGATTTATAAAAATATGACAAAGCCAGCGTTCCACTTTACCTTAAACACTTACCGTTACGATACATTGGTCCCCAGAAAAATCAGTCCGATGGAGACCACAGCAAGCGTAAAACCTAACCAGCCTCTATGGGTCAATTTCTCCCGAAACAGGAGCATTCCAAACATCATAGAAAGCACTACAACACCAAAATTATTCATCGAATAGACCACAGAACTTTCCCATCCAGACTGAGACAATGCATTGAGAAGAAAATAGATTGTTCCAAAGTTAGCTACTCCCAAAAATAAGCCGGACACGATGCTCGGTGTTTGCACTTTTCGATCAGAGGACACGGCGTAGTGGGCGGACACTGCTAGCAAAGCAAAGGAAAAGATAGTAGTGATCAACGCTGGAAATTGATCCGGTGACGACAGTGCTATCTCAAATAGCTTGAGGCTAGCATCAATTGCACCACTTCCAACGAACACCAGCAACGGCCACTTTATGTCTTTTACACCGAAGCCCCCTGAAGCGGAAAGAAGAACAGCAAGAACACCGGTAGAAACACCGATCACTTTGAACAAGTTAGCACTTTCGCCGAGCATAAAAATTCCCATGGCAATAGGAATAACCACACTCATTTTCGCTGCAATACTCGCAACGGCAACACCGTTCATCTGCGCAGTCTTCGCGATTAGCAAAAATACGAGATAAAACCCCACCCCTTCAACTGCCGCCGGCCAGAACCAAGGCTCAAAAAGAATGGAAGGCTCCAGCGAGAAAAAACTCAATCCACATAGCGTGGAAATAAAGTAACTCACCATGATGGTATGGCGAGTGTTTGCACCATAGTCTGCCATCTTTCGAAAGATGATAAGGATGCATGTCGAAGCCGCGAGATTGTGCAACCCTACGTCTGTAACTTTGATTTAGGTTGAGTCATTATCGTCGTTCCACACGATATATCGCTTGTCGGCATTGCTCCATTCATCGTCAATCTCGACGAGGATGGCACTGACAAGCCTGAGTAAAGATGCCTCATTCGGGAAGACCCGTACAATCCGGGTTCGCCGTTTAATCTCCTGCTGGATCGGACGCTCAATTCCATTCGTCGTTCTCATCTTTCGATGATGCGACTCCGGTAAATTGAACACCGTCAGTCCTTCAGGAACGTTATCGAGCAGCCATTGCGATAGCTTTGAGTAATCTGACTCGTAACGGGCCGCCAGTTGCTCCAACTGAGCGCGGGCAGATGCCTCGTCCGTCGCATTCCACACCGAACGCAGTTCACCACCAATACGACTACGAACCTTTGCTGTCGGCGCATGATTGACCGCATTTTGTGCCAGGTGGAACTGACAACGCTGCCACGGTACCCCCGGAAACACAGCACGTCTCGCTGCTTTGAGGCCCGCGTGGTCATCACTGGCAATGTAGATGATGCCGTGCATCCCCCGTTTTACCAGAGACTGTAAAAACTCCCGCCAGTTGATCTCCGCTTCACTGGTCGTGATCTGCACACCCAGTACGCTTCGTCGACCATCCGGTAGTATTCCCACCGCACTGAGCACCGCGGCATCCACCACCTCATGATCCATCCTGACCCGTTCGTAACGCGCATCCAGTACGAGATACCGAATCTCTCCAAGGGCCCGGTCACGCCAAACCGATAGAGCATCGTCCAGCAGGGCCGTCGCACGAGACACCTGAGTGGAGGAGATCTTCTCAATACCAAACAGATCCAGCACCTTCTCCACACGACGAGTACTGACCCCGCTGATGTACATCTTTGCCACACACAGCATCAAAGCACGTTCACTACGCCGTCCCTGTTCCAGACACTGTGGATAAAACCCGGACTCACCGTGGTTACGGGTCTTGGGTATCGACAAATTCAGTGTCCCAAGAGTCGTGTCCACCAGTTTGGGTTTGAATCCATTGGCATGGCCCTGACGGTCGTGGCTGCGTTCGTGAGGGGCGGCACCCAGAAACTGAGACCGCTCAATCTGCATGGCCTGATTCATCATCGCGGTAATGACATCACGAAAAGCCTGGGGGCCATGTTGAATCAATTGTTCCATCACTACTTCATATAGGTTACTGTAATCCGGTTGGGTCATTGGGTTGCCTCCACATTTGCTTAAGTCACAAACATGGAACGACTTGATGGCTCAACATTCAACACCTAATCCAGAAAAACCGGCTTTGGCTTCGTTCGCTACGCTCACTTCGCCTAAGCCAAACGAACATCGCTAAAGAAATAAATTACAGACCTCAGGGTACACTACCCTTTGTAACGATGAGGTGGGCTATTTGGGATTCAAATTGATCGACCATGGCTTATTCAGACATGGCTCATTCAGAGATGCCTTAAAAGAGAATCTAAGATAAAAGTTGATTTTCCGCTCCAAAGCCCGGGCAAGTTCACAATCCTCTAAATTGATCTTTTCGTTCATTCACACCCATTTCTTCTGGAATACTGTGAACGAGATCAAAGGAAACTAGAATCCCGCGCACGTTGCCTTCGTTAAGAACAATCGTTAAGAACAAAGGGGCGTACCATGATTCCAAGCATAAATACACACTATTAAAGTAAACCAAGAATGATTTTGTTCAAGAACATTTCACTACGCCGTGGCGCTCGTATTTTGTTTAGTGATGTGAATCTAACTTTACACAATGGTGAGAAAATTGGTTTAGTAGGTGATAATGGCAGTGGAAAATCCAGTTTGCTTGGGCTTTTGATGTCCACTCTTTCTGCTGATTCAGGAGATTTTGAGATAAACACAAAGATGAAGATCTCACATGTTGCTCAAGAAACACCTCACAGCAACGCGAGCGCACTGGATTATGTAATTGATGGTGATAAGGAATTTAGGGAAGTAGAAAGGAAAATAGATAACCTAGACCACTCCGACCAGAATAATGACCTATCGCGGTTACTTACGCGAATGGAAGACATGGATGGCTATTCCATTAAGTCCCGGGCAGCTAAGATTCTCAGTGGATTGGGCTTTGATAATCACCAACTTGAAATGCCAACTCGTTCATTTTCTGGAGGGTGGAGAGTCCGACTCAATCTCGCCCAAGCATTGATCTGTCCGTCGGACATATTACTACTTGATGAGCCAACCAATCACCTAGACATTGATGCCATTGTCTGGTTAGAGACATGGCTTAAGCGATACAAAGGCACGATCATTCTAATATCACATGACAGAGAGTTCATCGATGGCGTTTGCCAGCGAATTCTACACATTGATGGGACAACAATACGAAGTTACACCGGCAACTACACCCAGTTTGAGAGAACCAAAGCTGAACTACTTGCCAATGAACAAGCGGTATATGAGAAACAACAGCGCCAAGTCCAACACATGGAGGACTATATCCGACGCTTCCGTGCCCAGGCGACAAAAGCAAGACAAGCACAGAGCCGCATAAAAGCATTGGAAAAGATGCAACTCATCGCCCCAGCGCATGTTAACTCACAGTTCAAATTTCAATTTTTTGAAAGCAAGCCCATCACTGACCCCATCCTAAGACTCGAAAAAGTCCAAGCCGGTTATGGAGATAATATTGTGCTCGATAACTTATCCTTGTCTTTCAGCAGCGGAGACCGCATTGGCCTTCTGGGTAGAAACGGCGCAGGAAAATCCACACTAATCAAGGTACTGGCTAACGAATTGGCGCTACTAAATGGCAATCGAGTGGAAACGAAACATCTGAATATTGGTTATTTCGCTCAACACCAATTAGAACAGCTTGATCCAGAAAACACACCTTTACAGCAAATACAATCTCACTACCCGAAAGAAAAGTCGCAAGTCCTGCGAACCTATCTTGGTGGTTTTGGGTTTCACGGAGATCATATAAATCAGCTTATTGGTCAATTCTCCGGTGGTGAAAAAGCCCGACTGGCACTGGCAGTGCTGATTTTCAAACGCCCTAATCTTTTGTTACTCGATGAGCCCACAAACCATTTGGACATTGAAATAAGACATGCATTAACCATGGCAATCCAACAGTACGAAGGCGCCATCATACTGGTTTCCCATGACCGGCATTTACTAAATACTGTTACTGATCAATTACTGTTGGTTCATGATAAACAGGTTCAACCACTAAATGGAGATATGTCAGACTACATAAAATGGACAAAGGACCAACGAAACAACACGTTAACAGATCCTTCATCCATGACGAGTTCGTTGGAAACACAGATGACGGTATCGGGAAAAACAGAAAATGACAATACCCAACCAGCATCGGCAACAAGCAGAAAAGAAAAGCGCCAGCGCCAAGCTCAACAAAGGGAAAAGCTAAAACCGCTGTCCAATAAGATCAAACAGTTGGAACGAAAAATGGCTGAACTACAAATAGAATATGACGCGATTAGTAAAATCTTATCTGATCCAAAGACTTTTGAAACCCATGATTCTGCCCAGATCACCGTTATTGCGCAAAAGCATGCGCACATCAAATGTCAACTGCTAGATGTTGAAACAAAGTGGTATGAAACAAGCGATGAGTTTGAGCAGTGTAGCGCCGAACTTGGATAGATATCCAAACTTACCTACGCAAAAATGATCTTGGGCTTGTAGAGTAGTTCTCCACTGAGCAAATTCAAATCGCTAGTCTAAATCTTTAAACTCAGCGTCGATAATTCGACCCTTTGGCGCTTTGTTCACCCTCTGCCCCTGCCCTTGCCTAAGATCATAAAAGCCATTTTTATTTCTTTCCATGCTTCGACGAACAAGAGCGCTAATCATTAGCTTTCGCAGCGGGGGAGTTAGGCAAAGAAAACCCACAGCATCCGTAAAAAACCCTGGAGTAAGTAATAGCGCTCCTGCTAGAAAAAGACAGATTCCCTCCATCACCTCCATAGCCGGTGATTCACTTTTGGCCAGCTGCATCTGCACCTTGGCAAACGTTGCAAAGCCCTGGGCTCGAACTAAAAAAGCGCCTAGTACTGCCGTAAACAGAATAAGAAATATCGTCAGCACGGAGCCGATCTGACTACCAATTTCAATCAACAAGTAAATCTCAATGATTGGGACAGCTAAAAACAGTAAAAAAAGTATCCTCATTCCATCAAACCTCTCTCATAAATTTCATTTCAATCTGGCTCATGATCTTCGAAAACAACCGTCAATACCAGCCCAAAAATGCGCCAAGTGATCATTTAGTGAATGATCACCTTTTTGAATTATCTCCAGGTTCACCGGGGTTTCTCCTTGCACAATCCCGACAAATCGTTGGCTAATTGAAATGGGAACCACATCGTCTTTTTCTCCATGAAAAATCAGTGTTGGAAAGTTGAACTCCCAAACGTTTTTCAACACCGAGTGCTTACTAGCATCTTTCAAAACACCAAAATCAAGAAAAAATCGTTCATTATCATAGGCATCATCGAACCCCATCACTCCCACACTTTCCCAGCAATGCTTATCCACATTCATCTTTTCGCGAAAATAGTGCTCCACAAAATCGAAAGCCGGTGCAATTAGCACAACGCCCTTGATTTGGCTCTTTTCATGCTCAATATGAGTCTGATTCCTCTGGCTTAAAAGGCGTATCGCTGCCAATATAGACAACCACCCACCCATACTCGAACCGACCAATACGATAGGCGTATTCCCAACGGAGTCGATGACTTTCACAAGCGCTTCCAAACAATAACTTATACGGAAAGAACGAAATACTCCATCACTCCTGCCGTGGCACGGCAGGTCAAAATCGATCCAGTGCTGACTCGCTATTTGGGCCTGCTGACGAAAGTAGCTCGCCTTTGTACCTTTACTGGATGATCTGAACCCATGAACAAAGATGCCAATAGACTGAGAATCTGGACGGTAATTATATTGATGCCCATAGCAAATCTGCCCATTTGACAATTCAATGGAAATTAGCCGATCATCGTGAGGATTGAATTCTTCCAAAGCGGTATATCAGTAATAAACGTGCTAGTAAATGGTGGAGAGTCGGGAACGGATCGCAGCTTGCCTCTTATCGACTGGAGACAGAAACGGTTATATTAGACCAAGTTACAATCTATGGGGGCTAAAAGAATAATTAACAGCACTATTGCTTAAAATATACCAACTTTTCAATGTCGTAAAAGTGACTTTAGCACCCTCACTGTATCGACACAGTCATACATATAAACAACGCTCATCCAGCGTTATGGGATATTGCAAGTTGATCAGTTTCTTGTTGAACTTCGGCCTATGAACTTCAACAGAAACAATGAGTCTATTTACACTTGACGACCTATCTTCCGACACCCCTTAGACTATCGATTAAACTATCGAAATGAAATTGATTGCGAAACTATTTCTTGTTAGTTGTTTTAGCGTTTTCTTTAGCGCCACGAACTCCCTTGCATCTGACGATAATGCTTCCGACAACGAGTTATTACCGGCAGAAGAAGCATTTGTATTCAGTGCCAAAGTCGTCGATGAGGAGCATATAAAAATTCAGTGGGAAATCGCCAAAAATTATTATATGTACCGCGATAAGATGAGTTTTACGCTCATTGGCAACGACATCGCTAACAGTGCCCCTGATTTTCCTGATGGCCATATTAAGGAAGATGACTTGTTTGGGCAAGTAGAGGTATATACCGATCAATTTTCCACCGTCATTCCTTTGTCTTCTGATCCCCACGAAAAATATACATTGGTAGCAAACGGCCAAGGATGTAATGAACCCATTGGCGTGTGCTATCCACCAATGGAACATCAAATCGTTTTTACACCTAACACCTCCCTCACTCCCAACGAAAATAAGCAAGAAGAAATTGAAGCGCCAGAGCTTCTCAATGAGAAAGTATTGGCTACTAATGTGCCCTCTATCGAATCAGCGGATGAAAACAGTTCACCAACACTATTTGAAGATACGAGTTTGGAGCTCAATGCAGTCAATGACGTCAATGACCTTCGAAATTTACTAGCAGCAGGATTCGAGCAACCTGAGTTCCTTGATGTTGATGATGCATTTAGATTAACCGTCTCTGCATCAGACCAGATAGGTGACACAGCAGTGATTAATGCCATATTCCAGATCGAAAAGGGATACTATCTTTATAGGGATAAAATCGACTTTCACACTGATCAAAATCACCAAATTGTCGATATCTCTCTACCAGAAGGAACCATAAAAGAGGACGAGTATTTCGGCGAAGTTTCTGTATTTAAGAGTGATTTTAGCGTTCCTATTGAGATAAGTTTAAGCGGACAACCGGCACAGGCACTTGAGGTCAGCTATCAGGGCTGTGCGGAAGATGGGATCTGTTACTCGCCCGTCAGTAAACGTTTTGATCTTGGCTTTTTGAACCCGGGGAACAGTGACACCTCTGCGGAGACAGCAATTCCAACCACTGTGGGCAGCAAAGCAAAAGATGACGATCCAAATATGGCATCTCTCTTTGCTGTATTGGCCGGTGCCCTGTTTGCTGGTTTATTACTCTCTTTTACACCGTGCGTGTTGCCCATGATTCCCATTTTGTCTAGTGTCATTGTGGGACAAGGCGAAAAACTCAACAAAACGAGAGGTGGAATCCTCTCTGTATTCTACGTCCTAGGCACGGCAATCACTTATGCTGCCATGGGCGCTTTGGCTGGAGCAACAGGTGACCAGCTGCAATCCTATTTCCAAAACATCTGGGCCATTGGTTTTCTCAGTTCACTATTTCTAGTGATGTCATTAGGTATGTTTGGCGTGTTTAACCTACAGATGCCATCTTTCATTCAATCGAGGCTGCAACAGACATCAGGCAGCATGGGAGGTTCCATTCCCTTGGTGTTGCTTTTAGGGCTCATATCCGCACTGATCATCGGCGCCTGTGTATCGCCGATATTAATTTCAACACTGAGCATAGCCGTGTCCCAGCAAGATCCTGTTTTAGGAGCACAAATCATGTTCGCCATGGCACTGGGAATGGGGATTCCATTAATAGCACTAGGCTTCGGAGCGGGTTATCTTATCCCTCGAGCAGGTAATTGGATGAATGGAATTAAAAACATATTCGGCATTATGTTGATCGCGGTTGCCATTTACTTGCTGGAATCTGTACCCGCAGTACCAACACTATTCCTGTGGGGCAGCTTTTTAGTTATCCTCAGTATATATCTTGGCTCTCTCCAATCAGATTCGGGCACATTGACAGGATGGGAAAAGCTTGAAAAGGGTGTCGGCATTATTCTTCTACTCTGGGGCATTATCGCACTGGTAGGGGCTTTTCTCGGACAAAGGGATGTGTTTAACCCATTACCTCAGTCTTTAATTTCCCAACCCTCTAATTCTTCTAGGGACAAACAAGATCATTTTGAATTTCAACGCGTCGACAATTTGCAGGAGCTTGAGACAGCATTAGCGAGTGCAAACACTGAAAATAAAAACGTGATTATTGATTACTATGCCGATTGGTGTACAGACTGTGTCCGAATGGAGAAAACGACTTTCAGCGACCCAGGAGTTCAGGGCATTCTGCGAAATGACTTCATTGCCTTGCAAATCGATGTAACAAACCCTCAGGACCAAGATCGAAGCGCTCTCAAGAAAAAATTCAATGTATTCGGACCGCCTGCCGTGTTGTTTCTCGATAGCTCAGGAAATGAGCTCAAGCAGCACCATTTTTATGGTTACAAGAACACTGCTCAATTTATGGACATACTGTCGAAACTGTGAACAAGAAAGTCATTATCCTGATCCTCATTAGCCTTCTAGGTGGGTTACTTGGCGCCTATTTCGGTCAACAAAAATTCCCTGAGACTCCGAATACCGTGGACGGTTCGGTTATGATCAATGAACTGCATCTACCCGATATTAACCGTCAGTTAAGACACGGCGAGGAGTGGCTCGGGAAGGTAGTGGTAGTTAACCATTGGGCGACCTGGTGCCCTCCTTGCAGAGAAGAAATCCCCATGTTGATAGAATACCAGCAACGCATGGAAAAAGAAGGCGTGCAAGTGCTCGGGGTGGCCCATGATCTTCTCGATGCTACACGTATTTTTGGCGATCAAATTGGAATTAATTATCCCTCTTTGGTGGCTATAGCCAATGGTACCGAGCTGTTAGCCAGACACGGCAACTCACACTCAGGCGCTCTTCCCTATACCGTCGTATTTGATAGAAATGGCAAGCTAGTCAGTTCAACAATGGGGAAAATTGATGCCGAGGGACTTCACCAAATGGTTCAACCGTTACTCTAAATTCCCGCTACCTTAAGTCTGAAGCACACGGATATTTACCAGCTGATATTTCCACCAAGTAAGCCCCTTTGAATGCTGCCAGACTCAACCTGTTTGATATAAAATCCCAATAGCGGAACGTCGCACATCAATACCCGCGCCGAGCATGATTGACGTCATCGGCGTTCAAAACATCAAGTCTGAAAGAGAAATTAGCTTATGCGTTGGCAAAAAGGTAGAAGAAGTCAGAATCTGGAAGATCGTCGAGGTAGAAGACCCGGGCGTAAAGTCGCAGGTGGTGGGATTGGAATGCTGGTTATGGTTGTCATTGCGGTTTTGTTTGGCATTGATCCAAGAACCATATTACAAGTTGGTGGAGGGCTCGGTAGTTCATCTTCCACTTCGACCCAGACCTCAGATCAAAACACCGAACTGGTCGACTTTGTGAAAGTGGTACTCGCTGATACAGAAGACACTTGGCAAGATATTTTCGCCCAAGGTAACCAAACTTATCGCGAACCAATATTAGTTCTGTTCTCAGGGAGCGTACAGTCTGCTTGCGGTCACGCCCAATCAGCCATGGGGCCTTTTTATTGCCCCGGAGATCAAAAGCTCTATATTGATCTCTCTTTTTACCAAGAATTAAAAAACAAATTCGGCGCGCCAGGTGACTTTGCCCAAGCTTATGTCATCGCCCATGAGGTTGGACATCATGTGCAAACACTGCTAGGTATCTCAGCTCAAGTCAGAAAAGCCCAAGCCCAAGCGAGCCAAACAGAGGGCAATGCCATCCAGGTCAGCATGGAGCTTCAGGCCGATTGCTTCTCTGGGGTTTGGGCTAATCATGCCCATAGAAAACGCAATCTGCTGGAGGAAGGCGATATTGAAGAAGGAATGGTAGCAGCAGCAGCGATTGGTGATGATACGATACAAAAACGATCCCAAGGATACGTGGTTCCAGAAAGCTTTACACATGGCTCAGCTAAGCAGCGACAGAAATGGTTTTCGGTGGGTTTAAAAACCGGCGACATTATCCAATGTGATACTTTTTCCTGATGGCCATATTCACACTTGCAATCAACTCAGAATCCAAGCGCCGCTTCTTCAAAGCGATAATCTAAAACATCCGTCTAACAGAACATCCTGGGGTAGCCAGAAGTTAGGCACATGGCTATCCCGAAGTGTTCTGACTAACCCATCGGTGTCCATCAGGTCGGGTTTCCTTTTTCCAGAACGTCGCTTTAGATTTAAGTAATTCCATCATATCTCGACAGGCATCAAATGCTGCCGCTCGGTGTGCCGACCAAGCGACCACTAAGACAATAGGATCATTCGGGCTAATTTTTCCGACCCTGTGGAGAATCAACACATCGAGTAATCCGTAACTAGCCTGTGCCTCCTGCGCTAGGTTAGATAGCTGCTGCTCCGTCATTCCCTCATAATGTTCTAATTCCATCACAGATACGGCACTACCATCATTAAAGTCGCGCATGGTCCCAACAAACGCTGAGCATGCACCGAAACTCCCGGGCGTCAACCCACCGCTTTCCTGATAGAGGCTGATCTCTAGCCAAGGATCATAAGGCTCCGATCTTATTTCAATTTTCATTTCCCTAACCTCCGGTGACAGGAGGGAAAAAAGCAATTTCATCACCATCGCGAACGGTTTCCGCGAAATTGACATATTCGTGGTTACGCGCGCACAGTAGATTATCGGGCGGAGATTGATTCGTCATCTGTTGCCACACATCCTGTACCGTCATTTCGCTTTCATATGGCACTGACATTTTATCAACATTGAGCCTCTCCCTGAGACTGGCAAAACACTTTACTGAAATGGGCATAGTACTGATTAAAAAAGTAATATTTGAAAGATCTATTTTGAGATAATATATCACCAAACAATCACTAGCTCTTCATCCATATGTCCAATCAGAGTCCACGGGAATTTATTCCAGTCAATATCGCAATCCTCACTGCTTCGGATACTCGCACGGAAGCTGAAGACAAATCGGGAAAAGCCCTAGTAGAACGACTCACGAATGATGGACACCACTTATATGACAAAGTCGTCGTACCCGACGATATCTATCAAATTCGTGCCATTGTCTCGAAATGGATCGCTGATCCAGAGATTCAAACAATTGTTACGACCGGCGGAACGGGAGTGAGTGGCCGTGATGGATCGCCTGAAGCAATAAGTCCACTACTAGATAAGCAACTCAACGGTTTTGGTGAAATGTTCAGAGTGCTTTCCTATGATGATATCGGCACCTCAACACTACAATCCCGAACGCTTGCCGGGGTGGCGAACGGCACTTATGTGTTTGTGTTACCTGGTTCAACGGGGGCTTGTAAACTTGCCTGGGAAAGACTCATCTCACACCAATTGGATTACCGAACTCGCCCCTGCAATCTAGTTGAAATGATGCCGCGATTGCTTGAGAAGTAATTCAAACCGAAACCACTTTACCTACCTCTTACAATGGTTTTAGGATCTCGTACCCATGTCCTTTTTCCGCTAAAAATGCCAGTAATGGTTCTCGCTCGACGGTAATGGTCAGCTTGTTGTCCAGTGGGTGAATGTGCCATTTGGGGTGTGACATCAAAGCTTCATCAACAACGAAACACACTTGCCCCGTAACATCATTTAGAATCGAAAACGCACTCACAGCTCCTAGAATCACGCCTAAATATTTCATTAATCGCTCCTCGCTACCAAAAGAAAAACGGCCCGCGGATAACTGAACAGCGGTACTTTTTAGATCCACTGTTCGATCTTCATGCAATACCAGCAGCCACATTTTTCCTTTCTTATTTCTCACAAAAAGATTTTTAGTGTGGCCATAATCGGTTTCTGGTCGAATCGCTTTGGCATCTTCCACAGTCCTCAATGCTTCATGATGCAGCACGTCATAATGAATTGCTGCTTCATCCAAAAGGCCGAGTAATTCGTCAACCATCATCGGTGCGCATCCGTTGATAAGCAATCCTTTAATCTGGGGTGAAGCGTCTTCAGTTAAGGCCATAATCTATTCTATTTATTTCAGTCATACGATAGTTCAGTCCGTTATAATCCGTGCTGATTTTATATTTCCCCTCTCATTAATGTCGAGAAAAAACACACCATCTGCACAATCTGATCTTTTGACTAGCCCCGCTATTTTGGAATCACTACCAATGGCGGAGTTTACTGAAAAGGCCTACCTGAACTATTCGATGTACGTCATTTTAGACCGGGCTTTGCCAAGTCTTGCTGACGGACTGAAGCCAGTGCAAAGGCGAATCATCTACGCAATGTCAGATCTTGGATTGCATGCTGCGGCAAAGTTCAAAAAATCTGCACGTACTGTGGGGGATGTCTTAGGCAAATTCCATCCACATGGCGACAGCGCCTGTTACGAAGCAATGGTACTAATGGCTCAGCCCTTTAGTTATCGATATCCCTTTGTGGACGGACAAGGCAACTGGGGTAGCCAAGACGATCCCAAGTCGTTTGCCGCTATGCGCTATACCGAGTCCCGATTGACTCGATATGCCAATCTGTTGCTCCAAGAATTAGGACAAGGAACAACGAATTGGGCACCTAACTTTGACGGCACACTGGAAGAACCCACGTTACTGCCAGCAAGGTTACCTAATATTTTACTCAACGGTGGCTCGGGCATTGCTGTGGGTATGGCCACTGACATCCCACCTCACAATATTAGTGAAGTTGTGAGCGCATGCATTCGTATTCTCGAAGATAAAAACGTTGGCCTTGACGAAATATGTGAGCACATCCTAGGTCCTGACTTTCCAACAGACGCTGAGATTATCTCTACCCCTGAAGATATAAAAGCCATTTATCGCACCGGTCATGGGTCTGTTCGACAACGCGCTAAATGGGTGAAAGAAGGGAATAACATTATTGTGACCGCGCTCCCATATCAAGTCTCTGGCAGTAAGATTCAGGAGCAAATAGCAGCACAAATGTTAGCAAAGAAACTGCCTATGGTTTCTGATCTGCGTGATGAATCAGATCATGAACACCCAACAAGGCTATTGATCGAACCGAGATCAAATCGAATAGACCCTGACGCTTTGATGCACCATCTCTTTGCCACCACTGATCTTGAAAAAAGCTATCGAGTTAATTTCAACATTATTGGATTAGATGGGCGCCCAAGAGTCTATGATCTCAAGACATTACTCGAAGAATGGCTGAAATATCGGGTTGAAACAGTCACGAAACGTTTGCAATTTCGCCACACGAAAGTGGTTGGAAAATTGCATATCCTAGATGGCTTACTGATTGCCTTTTTGAACATAGATGAGGTCATTCGCATTATTAGGAATGAGGACTATCCAAAGCCTATACTGATTTCTCGATTCAATTTATCTGAGCAACAGGCCGAGGCGATTCTTGATTTAAAGCTGCGACACCTAGCCAAACTGGAAGAAGTGAAAATTCGCGGTGAACAAGAAGAACTGGAAAAAGAGCGAAAGTATTTGGATGGACTGCTGAAATCCCGAATTCGATTAAGAAATCTAGTTCGGGATGAATTACTTGCCGACGCGAATGAATTCGGCGACGAAAGACGCTCCAAAATTGTCGAACGACATGCTGCAAAAGTCATGGATCAAAACACGCTAATACCAACCGAGCTCATCACTGTCATCCTTTCTTCAAAAGGTTGGATAAGAGCCGCCAAGGGGCACGATGTTGATGCGGAAAACCTAAACTTTAAATCTGGAGACCAATATCAATGTTCAATTCAGTGCAAAACCAACGATTTACTATTGACCATTGATTCTGACGGTAGGACTTATGGTTTGTCGCCTCACACCCTGCCTTCAGCTCGGAGCTTTGGTGAGCCACTGAGCAGCAGCTTTAATCCGAAACCTGGCGTCACTTTTGTTGGACTGATGAAGGGGCAGGAAAGTACTGAATACTTGCTTTTCAGTGATATGGGATATGGTTTTGTCGCCAATCTTGGTGATATCAACACACGCAACAAAGCCGGGAAGGCTAGCCTAAGAGTGAAAGAAGAAAACCGCGTCATGATTCCAACAATGGTTGTCGACTTTCGCCATAGTAAAGTTGCAGTGCTCACTAATTTAGGGCGATTGTTGGTTTTCCCTGTCTCTGAACTACCCCATCTATCAAAGGGAAAAGGCATTAAAATGATGAACATTCCTGCTGCAAAATATGCCATTGGAGAAGAAAATGTCATCGGAGCTAGTATCTTCCAAGAAATGGATAAAATCAAAATATACAGTGGTAAGCGACATCTAACATTCAAATCTTCTGAATTGGACGACTATTCAGGCACACGTGCCCAACGCGGAAAATTCCTACCTAAAGGTTTTAGACAGCCTCACGCGATACAAACCGTTATCAAGGAAACGAGATAAAATACGGATAAAGAGCACGAGCCAGCAAGATAACTGATAACGGCTTAAGTTTGCCCTACTAAAATTAGTCTACCCCCTCCAAAACAATGATCCAATCTATATTCGAAAGCAACTTGTCGCAACTAGCGCTCATTCACCGAGGCAAGGTTCGAGATATTTATCATCTGGACGATGATCACATGCTCATTGTTGCCAGTGATCGACTTTCCGCTTTTGATGTTATTTTGTCCCAAGCGATACTAGGGAAAGGCGGCGTGCTCACTCGAGTAGCTAACTTTTGGTTCGATAAAACACAATCTCTTATTCCAAACCATCTGAGCAACTTTGATCCGAAAGAAGTGCTTACCTCTGAGCAAATCCAACGCTTGGGTGATCGAGTAACTATCGTAAAGAAACTGAAACCACTCCCAATAGAAGCCATCGTGAGAGGCTATATCATCGGATCCGGCTGGAAAGATTATCAGCAAACCGGTGAAATCTGTGGAATTCCGTTGCCTCAGAATCTGAAACAGGCCGATCAGTTGCCGAACGCCATTTATACACCCTCATCCAAAGCAGCAATGGGCGCACATGACGAGAACATTGGATTCGATCAGACCGTCGACTTGATCGGACCGGATCTAGCACACCAAGTGAAAGACTGTAGTATAGAAATCTATACTCAAGCTGCGGAATATGCAAAAGAAAGGGGGATTATCATCGCCGACACCAAGTTTGAATTCGGGCTCGACAACAATGGGAAGTTACATTTGATCGATGAAGTTCTTACGCCAGATTCATCTCGCTTCTGGCCAATGGATCAATACGAGTCCAACACCAGCCCGCCCAGCTTTGACAAACAGTTTATTCGAGACTATTTGGAAACACTGGATTGGAACAAAACTCACCCAGCTCCTGTATTGCCCGATGAAATCATTCAGAAAACCGCGAAAAAATACACCCAAGCGGAGCGCATTTTGACATCTCACTGAAAAGAGATACCGCGATTTAGAACAAAACCAGCTCTATTGACAGCTTAATTGGATACGGGTGATGGAATATTCGTCACCCAACAATATTTCTGGAATCGAATCATAAGGGGATTAGCACAAATGGCCCGGGCACTAGTTAAGAATTCGGTAAAAAGCCGAATTGACCAACTAGTCACGAAACCGATCAACCAAAGATGAAAACCAACCTTTGACTCGTTGCCCGCTTTTGTTCTCTTTTTTCGCTGCCGCACTATACCAGTTTGTGAAGACCACATCTTCAGCAGACTCTGACAGAAAAGTACTGTTAGGATAATTAAGTTCCAAAATTCTTCGGGTATCTGCAGACAGGTCCGCCAACCCCATATTCTGGTAACTAAATGTCAACAAGGCCAATGCCTGCTCCACTGATGATGTACTGGAGTAATTCTCAAGAATACCCTTGGCTCGATTGACCACAGCAACATAGGCATTACGCGTATAGTAATAGTTGGCAACCGCGATTTCATGTCTCGCCAACGCATTTAGCAAGTATTTCGCCCGAGCTCTGGCATCGGGAGCATATCGACTATCGGGGAACAACGTGTAGACCTCTTTAAAGGCTTCCATGGCTTTAGATGTTAAACTCGCATCTCGGTCACTCAAATCATCCTGACCACTTAAGCGACCAAAAACTGTTTTATCTTCTTCATAACTTGCAAGTCCTTTCAAATAATAAACATAGTCAACTGAATCGTGGGTAGGGTGAAGTCGAATAAATCGATCAGCAGCAGAAATAGCAAGCCCAGTTTCGCGGTTCTTGTAATAGGAATAGACCGTATCAAGCTGCGCCTGTTCAGCATATTTTCCATAAGGGTACTTTGCTTCCAGATTACGCAATCGCTCAACGGCAGTCAGCCAGTTTTTTCGAGACATACTTTCTTGGGCATATATGTACATCTCTTCCGCTGTCATATTTTCAAGCATCGCCTCTTTTTTCTTTGTTCCAGCACAACCAGAAACAACTAGAGCAGAGAGCAAAACGATGACCCAACTTAAATTTGACCAATTTATCTTTCGCATGTGTTTATCAATATGTCGTAGAATCATTCACCTGAGAGGAGGTTCCCGATTATCACGGTTTCTCACTGCTACAACGACTAGTCTAAATCCCTAATCAATGACATCGCTTGAGAAAAAAAGAACCTGCTCAAATATTTGATATGTAATGGAGATCGGTATTTTGCCACAAGTTCATCACTATGTCGGATTCTGAATCAGAGTTTTTTATTCCTGTTCCACAAAGCATGTCTGGTTATCGGCTTGATAAATCGCTCAGCGAGCTGTTATCTGGCTACTCTCGATCAACTATTCAGCACTGGCTGAAGGACGGCCTAATCCTCGTAGACAATCAGGTTTGCAAACAAAAGCAGCGACTCGGGGGAGGTGAAATGCTCCATATTCGTGTTCCTGAGTCGGAATCAGTGGATTTTGTAGCTCAGAATATGTCCCTTGACGTCATATATCAAGATGATGAAATTTTGGTCATTAACAAACCAGCAGGAATGGTCGTTCATCCTGGAGCGGGAAATCCAGATCGAACTTTGCTAAATGGACTGCTCTATCTGGAACCTGAACTTGGCATATTACCAAGAGCGGGTATCGTGCACCGAATTGACAAAGACACTACTGGATTGTTGGTGGTAGCGAAAACCGAACGTGCTCGACAGTCTCTGATTGCTCAACTCCAAAATCACTCAATGAGTCGAAAATACGTTGCCGTAGCAAATGGTGTCATGGTTTCCGGCGAAACCATTAATGAACCGATAGGACGTCATCGACATGATCGAATAAAAATGGCGGTCACTCATAACGGCAAACCTGCTATCACTCATGTTCGCGTCGTCGAAAAATTTCGCTGCCATTCTTTGATCCAAGCACAACTTGAAACAGGAAGAACGCATCAGATCAGGGTTCATATGAGTTGGAGAGGACACCCTCTGACCGGAGATTCCACCTATGGTGGCAGAATAAGGCTGCCCACCAACCCAACTTCCGAGCTAATGGAAAATCTGAGAGCATTTAACAGGCAAGCACTTCATGCCCAGCAACTTAGCCTAGCTCACCCCATGTCAAATGAATGGCTCGAATGGACACAACCCCTACCCAAAGATATGCTAGACCTGATTCGCTCACTATCGGATGATGCTGGAACTTCTTATCCCTTGAATGACGAAGGTGTGCTAGATATTGGTCATCCTGAGTGAAAAATCGATAGCACGAACGTGCTTTGTTAGCGCTCCAACAGAAATGTAGTTGACCCCGGTTTCTGCAATTGACCGCATATTGGAGATCTCTACGTTCCCAGAAACTTCAATCTCAGCAAAACCGTTGTTGATTTCAACTGCCTTTTTCATCATTTCTAGATCAAAATTGTCCAACATAATACGAGTCACACCTGCGTCAATAGCTTCGTTAAGTTGATCTAGTGATTCAACTTCGACCTCAAGCAGCTGACAATCACCCGCATGTTCTCTGGCTTGAAGCACTGCGGCCTGAATAGACCCAGCGGCAGCGATGTGGTTTTCTTTTATCAGCACTCCATCAAACAGCCCAATTCGGTGATTTTGACCTCCTCCAATCGCAACCGCGTACTTCTGAGCTAAGCGCATCCCTGGCAAGGTTTTTCGAGTATCCAATACACGGGTGTTCGTGCCTTCAATCTGCAAGACATAGTTGCGAGTAGTTGTAGCTGTGCCGGAAAGTGTTTGCAGGAAATTAATCGCAGTACGCTCTGCGGTTAAAATTGATCTTGATCTACCTGATACAGTACATACCGCGGTCTCTGATACAAGTAGATCTCCATCCCCACGATGCCAATCCAGCACCAAATCTCCGTCCACAAGATTGCACGCCATTTCGAACCAGGCAGCACCGCAAAGCACAGCAGGTTCGCGGCATATTAACCTTGATTCTGAATGGGAACTGGCTCCAATTAAATTTGCTGTAAGATCTCCGGCACCCACGTCCTCCTTAAGAGCGCGTACAACCACATCATGAATATCTTTTTCATTCGGTAGCGCAACGAAGGGGGGATTCACTGTACTCGATAGGCTGTTTTCCATTGATCGACGTATTTCCACTGATTCTAAATAATAAATACATTAGATTGATGAGTTCACTGATGCAACAGCCGAGATACAGACCAACTATGCCAACACACTAAATACATCATCACTTTTTTGAACTGCTTTTATACCTTATATCAAGGGATGTCAAAACAGGCCAGCAGTTTAGGCTTCAAAGAAAACACCTAATACCGATATTCGAACCTACCAGTCTGAAAGGCAACCCAGTATCGCATTACTCAAAGCACACAACACCCCTGATTTCGCCGCATTAATACCGACATCGGTTCTACTCCGGTTTTCAGGGTGATAGAATAGGATTTATTTGTAGAGAGTTTTCGTGGAATACATTAGTACGAGAGGAGAAGCACCCGTCCTGGATTTCAAACAAGCCACATTGGCAGGGTTAGCTGAAGATGGTGGACTTTATTTGCCCAAAGTATGGCCCTCTTTATCCACAGACAACATTCGAAAACTTAGGGGCATGGACTACCCTACCCTAGCTGTGGAAATTATGCAGCACTTCACCGGGGACTGTATCCAATCATCAACACTCGCGACATTAGCAGGGCGCGCTTACCGCGGATTTCATCACGATGCCGTTGCGCCAATAAAGCAACTGGATAACAATCTCTTTTTCATGGAGTTATTCCATGGTCCTACCCTTGCATTCAAAGATTTCGCGTTACAATTTTTGGGTCAGCTATTCGATCACTTTCTTCGCCAAAATAATGCTAGGTGCACGATTGTAGGGGCCACATCTGGTGATACTGGTTCTGCGGCCATAGAAGGAGTAAGGGGACTCGACGCTGTTGAGTTGTTTATGCTTCATCCAGCAGGACGAGTATCAGAGGTTCAACGAAGACAGATGACGACCATCACAGACAAGAACATTCATAACCTTGCCGTCGCCGGCACATTTGACGATTGTCAAAGCATGGTCAAGGCGATGTTCAATGATCCAGTCTTTCGCAAAAAGCATTCGTTATCTGCGGTAAATTCCATCAACTGGGCAAGAATAGCCGCCCAGGTGGTTTACTATTTCTGGGCAGCCTTGTCATTGGGCGCACCCGATCGAGCGGTTAACTTCTCAGTGCCCACGGGCAATTTCGGCAACATTCTAGCCGGTTATATCGCCAAGAAAATGGGGTTACCAATCAACCGATTGATTATTGGCTCGAATAGAAATGACATACTTACCCGCTTCTTCCAAACTGGCTGTATGGAACAAACCGGGGTACACCCAACGCTATCACCAAGTATGGATATACAAATATCCAGCAACTTTGAGCGATACCTATTTGAGTTGTTTAGCCGGAATCACGAAGAGCTTAATCGTTGTATGATTGAGCTTAATCGGGATGGGAAATTTAGCATTGACACCACCACCCTAAACAAAGCTCAACAGGATTTTAGCGCCCATCGTTTTTGTGACGAAAAAATTAGTGACGAGATTCGTCGTATCTATCAATCCAGTGGCGAAATCATCGACCCACATTCCGTGATTGGCGTCGCCGCAGCAAACGCTGAGAACGATAACACAGCCCCCACGATCGTCGTTGGAACGGCTCATCCTGCCA
>WLWD01000797.1_pt1 | contig 24516 bp, 12 predicted proteins | sample 6712731 | NCBI WGS metagenome assembly WLWD01 (sample SAMN12718690, study PRJNA576275) | sponge metagenome | isolation source: marine sponge | host: Mycale hentscheli | place: New Zealand: South Island, Marlborough, Capsize Point | collected 2014-11-01 | reverse complement strand
CTACCAATCTTTGTACTGTTTTCTCCTTTTTTTTTATACTCTCCAGCTGTTCAAAACTTTTTCTAGTGCCTACTGTACATAATTTTAACATAAGGAAAAAAGATATTTTCTTTTCTTGTTGTGTGTTTGTAAGATCATGTTGTTATTGGTCGTTTGTGTACACATATTTTTGCATTTTACATATTGTATGTTTGTGTTTTTTTTTCTATTTCAGTAATGTTGCTAACTATTTCATTTTTAATATCACATTATGTTTATGTATCTAAGCATTGTGTAAGAAAGTATATGTTTGTGTGTTTGTATGTCCCAGAGTTAGTATTGATAGAATGCGTGTCCATTTCGCTATACACTCAATCCTCCCAGATCCGGACGTCCCTATTACGGGCACGTCCATTAACCGGGCACCAATTGCGCGAGAAATGACGATACTTACCAGTCACGCAGTCGCGACGACAAGCTGCATTTTTTGTAATGGAAGTGTCACCAGTAGCCGGTAAACGGAAGAGAGCAGTGCTTACACTGGAGAAAAAGTTTAATATAGTGAAGGAATTAGAAAAAGGAATCTCTCAGCGCGCTGTTGGAGAAAAGTTTGGTGTGGCGAAGTCAACTGTGGCTGACATCTGGAAAGACCGGGCGAAGCTGTCTGCTGCTGCTTCTTCGAGTGAATCACCAGCATATTCATACAAGAAGCATTGTATTGTATGCCCTCCTAAGTTTCAATTAGTGGATGAAGCTTGTTGGAAGTGGTTTAGCCAGCAGAGGTCTAAGGGTGCTCCTATTTCTGGTGTATTACTCCAAGAAAAAGCTAGGCAATTCTTTACTAAGCTCTATCCAGATGAAATCCCAGAGAGTTTTAAAGCAAGTACAGGATGGTTAAGTTAGTTTAACTTCCGTCATGGAATAAAGAATGTTCAACTGAGAGGAGAACTATTATCTGCTGATATTTCTGCTATTGAGCCATTTTGTGAAGAGCTTAAGAATGTAATTGAAAAGGAAGGCTATAGTCGAGATCAGATTTTTAATGCGGACGAGACAGGTCTCTGGTGGAGAATGACACCTTCACATTCATTACACTCTGGTGCAGCCAGAGCAGCCAACTTAAAAAAAGCCAAGGATAGAGTAACTATTTTGGGTTGCTCTAATGCATCTGGTAGCTATGGTTTGCCTTTAGTTTTAATTAATAAAAGCGCAAAGCCGAGATGCTTTAAACATATGGACATGACAAGCTTACCAGTATGTTACTATTCACAGAAGAAGTCATGGATGAATTGCGAGATATTTGGACCATGGTTCCAACGGGAGTTCGTGCCCTTAGTTACAAAATTTTGTGAGGCACAGGGGTTGGAGAAAAAAATTCTTTTATTGCTGGACAATGCACCATCTCATCCCTCTGCAGAAACCTTGCAGTCTGATGATGGAATGATAAAGACTATGTTCTTGCCACCCAATACCACAGCAGCAATACAGCCTATGGATCAGGGTGTCCTTGACCCATGTAAATGCCGATATAAAAGGAAATTGCTATCACATGTGATATTAGAAAATGAATCAGAAAATAAGTCTGTTCCTGAAATTTTGAAGGGCATAAATATGAAGCATGTGGTCTATTGGATTGCTTCCGCTTGGGATGAAGCTTCTTCAGACAGTCTTGGAAAAACATGGAAGAAGTTGCTTCCGCTGTGCAGCTCAGATTGTGATCAGAATCACCAAGAAGATGACACTACAGAATCATTTAGTACTGAGGTCACTGAAATTGCTACTCAGCTTGGACAAGACATTGATGATATCACTCATTGGATGGAAGCAGATATTAGTGACCCTGGACATCAAATTATATGATGAGATTGTGGCGGATATGATAGATGACAGTAATGAAAGAAATGAAGAAAGTTCAGATGAGGAAATCGTAAATGAGTCCAATGTTAGTGCAAGTGAAGCATTTCAGGCCCTTGAAGTCACACGTCGCTGGCTTGAACAACAACATGCAGACCCTAATCACCTCCTACTGGTTACGAAGTGGCGCGATGAAGCTTCCAGGATCAGAAGTCAAGCAAACTAGCCTCCTTTCCTATTGCACTCAAAACAAATGAAGTTACAACATAATTGTCTGGGACCTAACCCAGACCAAGAGAACTCAATCATCATATGCCATGCCTTACCATTTACAACTTAATCATATTCATGTCTAACCACACTTACTACACTTCCATTTATCACCGTAACCACCAACCCATAGCAACTTGTATCACACACTTTGCTTATATGTTCTGTAATTCCTATGTACAATTGTCTGATAAGTTTAAAACCCAAAGTCTCTAACACCAACAGGGATAATAGCCGCTTTTAGGAGCTTAGAACAAGGCTGCAATTGCATTGCGACAGCGGCTGCGTTCTGAGTGTACCGCTGGCGTTTGGGGTCTTATCGCCTGGTCCTTCGACAAACTAATATACCACCTGTGGGAGATACACGCCTGTGCCTTACAACCACAGACACGCCTGTGCCTTACAACCACAGACACTCCCCCACATTTGGTCCTTCGAGCCGCCAGACGTTTCGGCATTCCTCTACCACTGGGCCATTACTACTCGATCACGAAGCCGACCCCTGTCCATAAAGCAACAGGGTCTCCTTCGCACTTCTCTATACTACCTACTCCACTATGACTGATGAAGCTACTCACCCCCCGTCTTTGGACGGCAGTACTTCGGACGGGCAGAGGTCGTAGTCCCACTCCTTCTCGAACGGATGCTCAACCTTCCACCGATCACTGAGTCCTTCAGCAGCCTCCAGGACTCCGTACAACGCGTCGTCAGAGGACACAAGTCTCTCGCAGCTCACATCGGGAACTCGCTATCACAGTTCCTCACCTACCTGATCAAGTCTAGACTAGACCCCCAGATGAGCCGTGATTGGCAGCAACACATTGCCAAGATCAAGAACCCAGACCTCGACGACTGGGCAGAGTTTGCCAACAACAAGATCTGCCACATGCGCCCGTCTCAGGTCCCGCCCCAGGACTCTAATCATGCGATGCCTCCGACGGCCGCCATCTCCACGCTGCCCCAGCACGCCACCATCTCTACCCCAGTTCCCCTCTCTTCGTCACCGGCGATACGCTCCCTGCGCCCACGGCCAAGCCCCAAGTGCGTTGCCTGCGGGGAGTCCCACCAGCTCAATCGCTGCCCCACGTTCATCGCACTTGACGTTGAGAAGAGGAATAAGACGGTCCGGGACAAACGTCTGTGCATAAACTGCTTTTCGGACAGGCACGGATGTAGACAATGCCCCAGCAAGTTCTCCTGCCGACACTGCGGTGGTAAACACCACTCCCTACTGCACAAAGATCGTGAACAGTCTTCGACGTCCGCCCCCTCCACCTCCAACGCGGCCGCCGTCGTCGACAACCCTCCTGCTCCTACCTCGCCTGCCTCGCCTCCGATGGACACCGCCTTCCCCAACACTGTGGTAGTGTCCCTCGAGAATGACTTCCACACCGCCAAAGCCAGAGCTATGTTTGATTCTGGTGCGGGTGCCTCATTGATGACGGAGGAGCTGGCTACACACTTGAAGCTCAAGCGCTACCCACAGCCGATGTCGATCTCGTGCACCTCAGGACGTATTAACTCCAAATTCTACGTCGTAACTCCACTCGTTTCCCACTGCCGCACCTTCAAAACCAGACCCATCAACTTCATCGTAGTCCCCAACTTAATTTCGACTACTGTCCCTCCTAACAGGGATGAGATTCTCAAAACTCCATGCCTCAAGGATGCTACACTGGCTGATCCGAACTTTGGGGGAGCGATCGACATATTCATCGGCGTTTCCGACATAGACGACTGTGTCACCGAAGGCCCACGCAAAGTAGACGGATTACGATTATTCCAAACCCCATTCGGACTCAGTGTCTCAGGTCCCTGCTCGACAAAACTTCCGGTAGGGGCCAACGCTGCCTCCGTCCAAAGTGCTCTACCAGACGAGTTGAACTCCAAGCTAACCAAGCTCTGGGAGCTGGACCAGGTGCCCGAAGCCCCGTCCTGCTCCCCTGAAGACAGCAAAGCAGTACAACATTTCTACGACACGGTCCAGCGCATTGATGGCCGCTTCTCCGTTTCCCTTCCACGAGTCTCCAATCCACCGATGCTGGGGGACTCCAGACGCCAGGCATACAAGAGACTGCTCTCGAACGAACGCTCACTGTCGGCTAAAGACAAGTTGGACGCTTTCAATAACGTCCTCAGAGAGTATGTCGACCTGGGACATGCCCACTTTGTCCCACCAGAAGAACTGCACAACTCACCGTGCTTCTATCTGCCGGTGCACGGTGTGTTTAAAGAGTCATCCTCCACCACTAAGTGCAGAGCTGTTTTCGACGCCTCGGCCGTCTCGTCCACCGGAGTTTCGTTGAACGACTGCTTGCTGACCGGACCCAACCTGTACCCACCCCTCACAGACGTCCTCATCAGGTTCCGCCTTCACCCAATCGGCTTGTCGGCGGACATATCGAAAATGTTTAGGGAGATCGCCCTCAACCTGGAGGACCGAGACCTCCACAGGTTCCTGATGAGAGACGCCCGGGGAGACGTGCGGGACTGCAGGATGGAACGCCTAACGTTCGGGGTCAACTGCTCGCCGTACATCGCGACGCAAGTCCTTCATCACCTAGCCAACATTTACTCGACATCACACCCTCTAGCTTCTAAAGCTATCCTGACTGCCTTCTATGTGGACGACTTCCTGTCAGGAGCGGACTCCGTAGACGCTGCAGACCATCTCAGAAAAGAACTCTGCGACCTCCTCACCCAAGCCGGAATGACCCTTCGCAAGTGGAGGTCCAACTCGCCCGAAGTCAGAGCCCTGGTTCCGCCCACTCTCCTGGACTCTTCTTCGGAGCCACCAGCCATTGCCCAGCCGGAGCAGTCACCGAAGGCTCTGGGGATTCACTGGGACACCCAAGCCGACACCCTCCATGTCGCTGTCCCCCCTCAGCCGGACACCTCCCACGTTACAAAGAGATCCATTGCCTCCGGAACTGCTGCCGTCTTCGATGTCTTAGGCCTCTTCTGTCCCACCATCATCCTTGCCAGAATCATCCTTCAGGACACCTGGAGAAGAGACCTAGCCTGGGATAAGCCCGTGCCCAGGGACCTCCAAGAGAAATGGATAGCCTGGTCGTCAGATTTACCGACCATCCTCTCCCATCCAACCCACGTCCATAGCTCTTCACGGTTTCTGCGATGCCTCCACCCTCGCCTACGGCGCAACGATCTACTTGCGGTCAGCCCACGGGGATGGATCCACTTCTGTCTCCTTAGTGACGGCCAAAGCCCGTGTCGCACCTGTGAAACCGATGACCATACCCAAGTCCGAATTGTTAGGAGCCCACCTCCTCACCAAACTGCTACATCACACCGCCGCCATCCTGGACGTCCCGCTGAGCCACGTCTTCGCCTGGACGGACAGCGAGATTGTGTTATACTGGCTCCCGAAGCATCCCTCCCAACTGGACCGATTCGTAGCCAACAGAGTCCATGCCATCCAAACCCTCGTGCCTCCCAAACTTTGGAGACACGTCCGTTCAGCAGAGAACCCTGCAGACCTCGCTAGTCGGGGCATGAGTGCTCCAGACCTGATTGCCTCTAGTCTCTGGTGGTCAGGACCCCCGTGGCTTTCCCTGCCTCCATCTGCTTGGCCGACTCACAAACTCTCTAAGCCATCTGCCGCCATCTGTGCTGCTATCATCAAACCCTCCACATCTATGCCAACTTCTCAATCCAAGTTCCTCGACGACCTATGGTCCCGGTTCTCGTCCTTTCACAGACTTGTCAGGGTTATTGCCTGGATCCATCGTCTGCGCAGGAAACCTCCTGACGCCTCCGTCACCCACCTCACCTCTGAAGAGACCTCAGACGCCAAGGCCCTCCTCTTCAAACTGGCTCAGCTACAAAGTCTGCCTGACGCCTACCATGCTGCACTCAGCACATCATCTCTACCGAAATCCAACGCCCTACACAAGTTCGGACTGTCCATCTCAGACCAAGGATACCTGCAACTTTCCAGCAGAGTCAGAAACCCATCCAAACCATCCCAGCCATCCAAGCTGATCCCACTCTCTCCAAAGTCGCCGCTGACAAGGCTTCTAGTGGCCACCCTCCACGTCACGTACAGCCATGCCGGGATCTCTGCCCTCCACTCCATCCTGGTCACGACCTACTTTATCCCAAACTTACGAAACCTCCTCAAGTTCATCAGCAGACGTTGCCCCTCCTGCCAGCGAGCCTACGCTCGCCCGCTCACCCACGCCATGGGCATGTTGCCTTCCAGCCGTACCACTCCAGCCCCACCCTTCGACCGCACCGGAGTAGACTTCACGGGACCATTCGTCCTCCGCCAGGGCTACACCAGGAAGCCGGTCTTGGTCAAAACGTACGCCGCAGTCTTCGTTTGCATGGTCACGAAAGCCGTGCACTTCGAGCTGTGTGTCTCACTTTCTACTGAAGAATTCTTGGCCACACTCCGCCGTTTTGTGGCCAGACGCGGCTGCCCATCCCACCTCTTCTCAGACAATGGGACGAACTTTATCGGCGCCCGGGAGGAGATCCGTGAACTTAAGAAGCTCACAGAATCCAAAGAGACTACAGAAGCCATATCAGGCTTTACTCAGGCACACGGCATAACTTGGCACCTCATACCTCCCAGAGCCCCACACTTCGGCGGTCTCTGGGAAGCCGCCGTGAAATCTATGAAGACCCTCCTGAGGAAAAACCTCCAGCCTCACGCCCTGCGTTACGACGAGCTACTAACCGTGCTACTCGAAGCAGAGGCGATCCTGAACTCCAGACCTCTCCAGCCACTCCACACAGACGAAGCCTCTGAGGGAGCGTTCCTGACAGCCGGACACTTCCTGATTGGACGACCTCTGGTGGCACCTCCAACACCTAGCCCACCTACTGGAAAACTAAGCAGCCTAAGAAGATGGAACCTAACAAGCAGACTGACTGCAGACCTCTGGCAACAGTGGACGGCCTCCTACCTCGCATCATGCGCCCAACGCTCCAAATGGTGTCAGGCAGGCCGCCGACTACAAGTCGGAGACATAGTCTTTGTAAAAGACGAAACCCTCAAGACCAGGGATTGGCCCCTGGCAAAAGTAGAGAAGATCCACCCCGGCGACGACGGTGAAGTCCGAGCGATCACACTCCGATGTCACGGGCGTACCTACGTCCGACCAACCTGCAAGATTGTGCCCTTCTACTCAGAAGAAACCTCCACCACTACCTCAACCCAGGCCCGGAGGATGTCTGGGACCTAACCCAGACCAAGAGAACTCAATCATCATATGCCATGCCTTACCATTTACAACTTAATCATATTCATGTCTAACCACACTTACTACACTTCCATTTATCACCATAACCAACAACCCATAGCAACTTGTATCACACACTTTGCTTATATGTTCTGTAATTCCTATGTACAATTGTCTGATAAGTTTAAAACCCAAAGTCTCTAACACCAACAGGGATAATAGCCGCTTTAGGAGCTTAGAACAAGGCTGCAATTGCATTGCGACAGCGGCTGCGTTCTGAGTGTACCGCTGGCGTTTGGGGTCTTATCGCCTGGTCCTTCGACAAACTAATATACCACCTGTGGGAGATACACGCCTGTGCCTTACAACCACAGACACTCCCCCACAATAATCATATAGTCTATTTTATATTATAAACCTTATCTTACATTTAAAACATAACATCATCACTAAAACCAATTAAACAAATATTTATTTAAAGTTTTAATAAGGTGTTCCCGGTTACGGGCAAATCTGAGATACGGGCAGGTCCCGGTCCCAAGGTGCCCGGATTTGGGAGGATTGAGTGTATGTGTTTATTTAGTTTAGCATAAAGGGTTTATATTATATTTATATATATGCATTGCTAAAATAAAATCAATATGTTTGTGTGTCAATGTATATTTTTTTTATCTGATATGAAATTTGTTTGTGTGTTTACATGTTTAAGTCTCATGTAAAAAAGCAGTTAATGCTTTTTGTTTCTTTGTTTGCTTGTCATTTAAACATGTATTTTTATTTATTTGTATTTAGAAAGATCTCCTTCATCCTCAAGCCTCACTTCACTGGGAGCACTGCCATAACTGGAGTGAGTATGTCTGGCCTGAGCAATGCGCAGTACTAAAGAATACAATAGTAATACGGGATAGTTATTATCGCACACTTTACATCTCTACTGACCTTCACTCATGGACTACTACTCATGCACCATATGAATACTCGTCCCTAACTACCTACCAGTCTAAGTTTGTATTGGTTGGTGGACGTCATCCCTCCACTAGCAAACCCACTAACTCTCTGCTGACTAGTACTACTGGTCGACACTGGAAGCCATCGCTACGTGCCATGCCTACTCATCGCTACGCAGCATCATCAGTTAGTGGAGGATCACCAGAGGTTCTGGTCGTGGCTGGTGGGTGTGGCTCACATGGCAAGAGGTTGGATGTTGTGGAAGTTCTACTCAATGACCATTGGATGACTGCAGACTCACTTCCTTCTTCATGCTTCAACATGCGATCAACATTCCATGAAAGCAACTTCTACTTCACAGGAGGAATTGGCAAGAGAGAAATTCTATTTATATGTAGTTTAGAGTCTCTCATAGCATCTGCTAGTAATGGCAGCACGACTCCACTAACAATATGGAGGAGAGTAACCACAAGTACTTACACCTCAGCTATAGCCTCTTCCTTATCGAATCTAATCAGCATGGATGGTTATTCTAAGGTTAGAATTTATTCCAACAAGACAGGGAAGTGGATTGAGACTACTAGTGAGGGAGATGGACCAGGTCAGAAGAATAGTGGTGGTTACATAGCTACTGCAGTCTTGTCTACTGGACAGTTACTGGTTGCTATTCAAAATGGAGTGTATAAGGGAACTCTGCCAGGTTAGTGTATTCAAATAGCAGCTTCTCTCTAGAAGAAAGTATGATATGTAATTATTAGCTGAGAATGTCTGAGCTAAATTGCAGCTGGTGCACTGGCAGCTGCTTCTACACTGAGGATAGAAACCCCAGTGTCTGTATCAAGTTTTGTGTTTATTGAAGTAGTTGTATTTACTATCAGTTCTCCAAAAAATGAATTTATTATTTATTTTATGTGATAGGTGACAAGTATGAAGAAGCATACAAACACTTCATTGTTTCCAAGGAGATTCTGGAGCTTCTGTCTTTAAAGCTTATGTTTCTTGGTCCACCACGACAAGGCAAGAGTACAACTCGCCGTCGCCTTACAAAAGAGATCATAGATCTTATGTCAGCAAAAGAAGAGGAACAGATTCATGGCAGCACAGGCACAGTGGAGTGCTGCTCCAATATGTTAGTCCAAGACACATCAGATACAACTGCAGCGGAAACGAAAACAGACTGGACCATTGTGCAGAATCTCACTGAGGAAGCATCTCTACTCCTTCATAGTCTCAAAAAAAGTATGGAGACTAAATTCACTTCTGAGACTGCAGCTCATTCCCGTGGAGATAGTGCAATGATGGCAGAGGTCAGTCAGGCTAGCAGTACAGAGCAGTCTCGCCCTGTGGAAAATCCACCACAACCTACATTTTTGCAGAAGATGATGTCAAGATTGAAGTCTTTTACCAACGTTCGGCATTTCAGGAGTAAGCAATCTTCTCCACTCTCAACTACACCTGTCCAACTAGCTGATGAGGTAGTATCATCACAAGATTATTCTGAAATAGCTGCCATATATGAGAGAGTGTCAAGGCAACCACAATTTGCAGAAAATGTGAAGCATTCTTTCAGAGCTTTCTTGAGGATAGAGGACACTGGAGGTCAGCCTGAGCTGATGGACATGCTACCAGCACTCACCATAGGACCTGGCCTCTACATGCTGTTCTTCAGCTACATGTTCAAATTAGACGAAGAGTATCGGGTCTTTTATCAGAGAGCTTCAGGAGAGACAACTGCACCAGAGAAATCTGAGTATACTCTGCAAGAGATTCTTTTGCGTACTCTGGCCAGTATATCTTGTTTCAGTTCCTCCACCCATCTTCAACCTCTACAAAAAGCAAACAACTTGCCCATCATTGGTGAGATACTGGAGTCCTCCAAGTCAGTAGTGTATATAGTGGGTACTCACAAAGACAAGGTTTCTGAGGAAGACATCGCTACAGTTGACTCACAGCTTCAAAAGGTGATTGGAGACACAGACTTCTATGAGAATGGCATATTGCAGTTCTGCTCACAAGACAAGCTTGTTGTTTCTTTGGACAACATGAAAGGCGGAGTAGAAGAAATCCATCACTTGCACCAGCTACTGGAGAATGCCATGGAGAAACACTTTAAAAAGCTGAAAATTCCAGCTGTGTGGCTCCTGTTCAGCTTGTGTCTTCGCATGAGAGAGGTGAGGACAGCCAGCCTGGAAACCTGCTTGGCCTTGTCCAATGCCTTCAATATGACACCCTACGAGACCAAGGTAGCTCTGTGGTTTCTTCACCACCATGCCGGTGTTCTGATGTACTTCCCCAGTGTGCCTGGTTTGGAGGACCTGGTCATCATAGACATCCAGGTAGTGTATGACAGTATCACTGGTGTCATTCTTAAAGCCATGAGTTTTGATAGAGTAGGTCAGGCTACAGCTAAGAGATTCAGGAAGACAGGTCGATTCACCATGAAAGATTTGACAACAGCTACAGCTGACATTTCAGGAGATGTCATTCCACCAGAGCAACTGGTAGCTTTGCTAGCCTATCTTCACTTGATAGCTGAGATTGTGTCAATCGAAACTTCTGCTACTAACTCAGTCTTAGAAGAAGAGAAAGAATACATCATGCCTTGCGTGTTAGAAAACACTAGTGCAAAGGAACTTGACCTATTCCACAAAGAATCCTGTAGTTGTTTTGTGGAGCCTCTCTCGGTATACTTCAGTAGTGGGTTTACTCCTATGGGACTCTTTCCTGCTTCAATGGCATGTCTCGTGTCCAACAAGTCCTTCACTTTCATAGGAGAAGGTGTCAAGAAAAACATGGTGCACTTTATGTATGGATCTAAACGAATTCAAGTAACGTTTATATCTCGATGTAAATATTTTGAAGTCGTAGTTTCATTTGATTCTTCTTTCCAAGACTCCATTCACCATGAATGTACTGCTTTAAAACAAGAGATAGAGGATACTCTAAAGAAGGCTAGTTCCAGAATGAACTACAGCAGCTACATGGACTACCAGTTTGCCTTTGACTGTCGTTCACATGAAGGAGGGAGTCATCTCGGGATAGTTCATGAAGTAGAGTTCATTCCTTCAGTCATGACATGTGTCGTCAATTCACAAGGAATTTCACTTCAGAGTAGACACCTCATTTGGTATGGACAGGTATGTAGAAATACTATAGTAGTTTAATACCAAGTCATAGTTACTACTAGCTATTTGTGGTTTCAGAAATGTGAGAAGAAATCCTCAGGGCAGGCGATTTCCATAAGTAAGTCGAGTATTGATTTCAATTTTCCACTGTTGGTAGTGACTAATCTTTTGCTTTTATTAGGGGAGAATTACTTGACGATATTTCTGAGTGTGTATCCTGACTTGGTCCTCTCAGTGAAGCCTTGTGTTATGACAGTAGCTGATCACTGCTACAGTAAAGGACTCATAACTGAAGATACCTATGACCAACTTGTCCCCAGTGGCTTAAATGACAAGCACAAAGCAAGGATTCTTTTGGGCAACGTCCGTACAGTCTTATCATCTAGACCCTCAGCTCTCAAGGAGTTTGTTACTATACTGTTCCAAACAGGAGAATGTAATGATGTGGCAGATAAAATACAGCAACAGCTCCAGTAAGTATATTGTTATTGTTGTAGTATTTGTATTTATTGTTTTGTTTGTGTAATAGAATTGTGGATTGAATTCTGTCAACACTACATGGACATACATTTGAAAACACTCATTGTATTGTGTTTTACACTTTTTATATATCACAGTTGATTATGTATCCCATTTTTCAAATTGGACATTGATTTTGCACATTGTCAAGTTTTAATTTTATTGCAGCTGTAAATTTTCATTAAAAATATTAAAAATATAAATTATTAGCCGTATTATAGCTAATAGCATACAAAGGTTAGCTAGTGTATGTTTTCAAGTGGTTTGAACTTGATAGCTAATGGTTGCCCACACAACTAGCAATAACTTGAGTATATTTCTGTATCCTGACTTGGTCCACTCAGTGATGATGCCAACTTTTGGACTGGATGGCACAGGTGAGGCCTGAATTCTTCTGAATAACATTCATACAGTCATGTTATTTTCATCAACTTACTGATAAAGGCACTAAGATTGTAGAATGCTACCCCACAAGTCAAGAAGAAAAAAAAAATTTTTTTGAAACTCCAAAATGTCATCTCACTTATGTTTGTGTGTGCAATTCCTCGTGGCTGGAGAATTTCTATCTTTCATTCTTTATAAGTTCTGGTTGTGGCCTGTATTGCAGTAAAACTTTTTAAAAATTACCAAAAAATAATAAAGAAATAAAGGAAATGTGCTTCCCCCTTAAACTCCATGATAGCTAGGGGCAATACTGAAAAGAATGTATTAATTTAACATAAAATAATAACTCTAAAGAATTAATGTAGTGCCTCCAAGGAAGCATGTTCGATTTTGTTTGGTATTTTTTATACAGCTAAAACATTTCAAAAATGGTTTTAGTATTGGACACATACACACACAACAACATCAAAATTTTAATCATAACAAAGATTTTATGGCTTGCATAGCAAACCACAGTCCTAACACACTCTCTGTGTGGCCACCCTTTAAGGTACAGTTGTGAAGGAAACTCATTTTTTTGCTAATTCATTTACCTTCTACAGCTACAGCTGCTTCAGGAGCACCTAGAGATACAAGAATTCAGTACAACACAGATAATGAGGCTCATAACAGCTGCAATTTGATTGGCAGGAATGACCTCTCATCAAAGATGACCTCTTGAGCAGACTGACCTCACTAATGTACTATAATTACCTGAAAATAATTTTATTCCACATAAAAGATCACACCTACACATACACACAAACAAAAACCCACTCTCCTCTGACCATCAATAACAAAATTATAATTATTATAATTCTTAAATCTTCAGACTAGAGTATTATAACTACAAGCAATCCTATCTCCCTCTCTCTCTTCTCCCAACTCTCACCCACAAACAGAGAGCACTGAGATACTCAAATAATATAATAACATAAATTTGTCACAGACTTCATTCCACAATATTGTAAATTTTTGGACAATTTGAGGAGGTCGGTATCTATGCACCCACAGCACATATTGTTAGCACAAGTACAATATTTTCAGACCATGTACAATGTTATAAGTAACACCTAGCAACCAAAATACAATATGTTTAAAACCCTCATTTTATCTAGTTAGTAATCATGACAGTCAAGTATGGATCAATAATTACAATCTCTTGCCAACTTCAACATGCCTTGACTACAATTACACACAACATAAAAACTGGGAATATCATCCTTCACACATACATGTAGTTTAGTTTTCATGGCTTACATAACCTAATAAGGAAACTGATCCACACACACTTCAAGAAAATAACATTTATCAGGAATAATTGTAATGGCCATTAATAAAACACTACAAAGGTTCTAAAATTATCTCTATTATTACCCTTTCTCTCTAAACAAAAAATAAAATAAAGTAAAATAATACATGAACATGGAAAAAATTATGGGCATAATTTTAATTAAAAGATGCAATAATAATGCAATTTCTGGGTAACTATGGTTATAGCTGAAGCTTACAAGATAATCACACCTCTAGCACAGACCACTAAAATGTGTCACATTGTCCTCTCACATCTAGAATGAGAGTACATATGTACTCATTATACAACAAGCAATTCTAACCCACTTATTTATTCCCCCTAATTCTGACCCTAATTAAATAGCCACTGAAATGACAATTATGCTGTGATTGTTTCATCCTTATTAGGAATCATCAGTATGTTATAATCACTATGAAGTCATTGGTGACAGTGTACTTTAGTAACTTATAATAATAATGTAGCACTAAATAATTATAGGATATACCCATAACTTCATAATGATAAACATAGACAATCAGCATTAGTTAGTGTGTGTGTTTTTATGGTGATGGCAAGTTTTCTTACCTGTTATGTTCATTATTAATCTTCGATGTCTAGTAAAAAAACAGTCCAAATCATGACATATACAACCTCTTCTCCTACATACTGAATAATCATCACACACATACACACTCTCTTCCTTCATACTGATATATCATCACACACATACACACTCTCCTCCTACACACTGAAATATCATCACACTGCTGGTTCTTCAAAGTCTCTGTGTTGACTTTTTATTTACTACTCTATCTTTAGCTACTGTTCTCCCCACGAGGAGCTCACCTGGCACACTAGCACTTTATTTATACTAGGGGAGCTTCAACTTCACTCCAGGTTTAGCATGGAAAGAAAGCTGAGACTCTGAATATTTCATAACAGCTGTGGACACATGGTAGTCTTTCTCCCCTGAACCCTGAACTCTGGCTGGTACTTCCCAGTTACTACTACAGCATTGCATATAAATCAGTATGAACTGATGTTCTTATATTCATCTATTTATAAATCAGTATGAACTGATGTTCTTATATTCATCTATTTATAAATCAGTATGAACTGATGTTCTTATATTCATCTATTTATAAATCAGTATGAACTGATGTTCTTATACTCATCTATTTATAAATCAGTATGAACTGATGTTCTTATATTCATCTATTTATAAATCAGTATGAACTGATGTTTTTATATTCATCTATTTATAAATCAGTATGAACTGATGTTCTTATATTAATCTATTTATAAATCAGTATGAACTGATGTTCTTATATTCATCTATTTATAAATCAGTATGAACTGATGTTCTTATATTCATCTATTTATAAATCAGTATGAACTGATGTTCTTATATTCATCTATTTATAAATCATCTATTGTGGTATTAAAATTAATAAACACCATTGCTGCATACACACATGATTAAAAATGGTAAAAATATGCATAACCTTTGGATGTATGGGAGATAATCTTGGCTTTTTCACACGTCGAAACTCCTTAATCCTATTCATAAGACCTCTCACCAGTATATCCTACCTATTCACAAGACCTCTCACCAGTATATCCTTCCTCACCAGTATATCCTACCTATTCATAAGACCTCTCACCAGTATATCCTACCTATTCATAAGACCTCTCACCAGTATATCCTACCTATTCACAAGACCTCTCACCAGTATATCCTACCTATTCATAAGACCTCTCACCAGTATATCACCTATTCATAAGACCTCCTCCAGTATATCCTACCTATTCATAAGACCTCCGTCACCAGTATATCCCCCCCCCCCCTACCTATTCATAAGACCTCTCACCAGTATATCCTACCTATTCATAAGACCTCTCACCAGTATATCCTACCTATTCATAAGACCTCTCACCAGTATATCCTACCTATTCATGAGACCCTCTCACCAGTATATCCTACCTATTCATAAGACCTCTCACCAGTATACCCTACCTATTCATAAGACCTCTCACCAGTATATCCTATCTATTCATAAGACCTCTCTCCAGTATATCCTACCTATTCATAAGACCTCTCACCAGTATATCCTACCTATTCATAAGACCTCTCACCAGTATATCCTACCTATTCATAAGACCTCTCACCAGTATATCCTACCTATTCATAAGACCTCTCACCAGTATATCCCACCTATTCATGAGACCTCTCACCAGTATATCCTACCTACTCATAAGACCTCTCACCAGTATATCCTACCTATTCATAAGACCTCTCACCAGTATATCCCACCTATTCATGAGACCTCTCACCAGTATATCCTACCTATTCATAAGACCTCTCTCCAGTATATCCTACCTATTCATAAGACCTCTCACCAGTATATCCTACCTATTCATAAGACCTCTCACCAGTATATCCTACCTATTCATAAGACCTCTCACCAGTATATCGCACCTATTCATGAGACCTCTCACCAGTATATCCTACCTATTCATAAGACCTCTCACCAGTATATCGCACCTATTCATGAGACCTCTCACCAGTATATCCTACCTATTCATAAGACCTCTCACCAGTATATCCTACCTATTCATAAGACCTCTCACCAGTATATCCTACCTATTCATAAGACCTCTCACCAGTATATCGCACCTATTCATGAGACCTCTCACCAGTATATCCTACCTACTCATGAGACCTCTCACCAGTATATCCGACCTATTCATAAGACCTCTCACCAGTATATCCGACCTATTCATAAGACCTCTCACCAGTATATCCTGCCTATTCATAAGACCTCTCACCAGTATATCCGACCTGTTCATAAGACCTCTCACCAGTATATCCTACCTATTCATAAGACCTCTCACCAGTATATCCGACCTATTCATAAGACCTCTCACCAGTATATCCTACCTATTCATAAGACCTCTCACCAGTATATCCTACCTATTCATAAGACCTCTCACCAGTATATCCTACCTATTCATAAGACCTCTCACCAGTATATCCACCTACTCATAAGACCTCTCACCAGTATATCCTACCTATTCATAACACCTCTCAACAGTATATCCTACAATAAAATTCAGTTTTGCAACTACTTAAAGAAGTCTGTTTAATGAAACTCACACATGGATTTCCATCCTTGGCTTTAAAAAATGGGTACTTGCGTAGAATTGTTTGTGCCACATATAAGTAATCATCTCTATCAGGGTACCTTTTGAAATGCAGCATGCATGATGCTATTTCGGACACAATATTCTTTTTCTGTTTCAGTGTTAAATTTCCAGACTGAAGACCTATTCAAGTTGACGTGGGTAGTGTTTTGGGAGGGGAAAGGGGTTTGGAAGAGACATCATATCATCTTCAGACTTCATTACTTTTGCTTTAGTCTTAATTTACGACAATTACAATTGAAATTGGCTTAGTAGCTTTTAGATTGGTGTGAACATAGCTAAGTGAATAACTGTGTAGTATGAGTAACATTTACCCATTTCTTGGAAGTTGTGGATATTACAATATCATCCTCTGCAATGTTGTGTTCTGGCGTGTTTGTTCTATCAATCTTGAAAATATCATACATGTACCTTCACATTATCTAATGGCTATATGTTTACCATATCACACTCATCTTCACTTTCACTATCCAAAGCTGCGATATTCTTTCTTTTTTGGGAGAAAGCCTGTCCACTTCTTCCCTCTGCCATATCTGAAGGTTCCTGTTAAAACAACAGCCTTGTATATGAGTGATGAACCAATTAAAAACACTATTACTTCGTGGCCAATATCATCGCAGCTTCCACCTGTTAATTACAACAACATGTAAAAGAGTTATCATACATTACTATGTTTTCTTACCATTATCCTGGGTTGCAAATGACTGGTTTTTAAGAAAGAGAAGAAGTGAAGAAAAAAACTTAGAGTACTATTTTATTATGATCACCAAACTTACTTGATTAAAGAAAGTAACAACTTTTAACTTTTCATTATGCCCCACTTCTGAGTCACTATCTATATCCACATACTCCTCCAAGGTTGCATTGTACGTTGGATTGAGCGGTGTCGCGGCAAAAGAAAATGGCTAGCTTTCCTGCTTATATAATATTACTATGTGACGCTCGAATAGCGCAAATGGCGAGCGAGCTGGCCCAGCTGAAAATAAAATGAAATAATGCCACTTAGAGAAAATGCAATTTAAAATGAGTACACTGTATGATAATTTTAGGGGGGGAAATGATTGTTTTGCTCTTTTTTGAGCTCATCAGCATACCATAACCATACATACACATACAAAGTTACCAACCATTTCAAAGTTTTGTATAAACCAGATAGACAATCTGTCAGTTGATACTGTACACTATTCCAAGAATGTATTGCATATGTGTTATTTACTATTGTTTAAAAGTTGGTAATTTTGGATGTGACATATGATAGATATGGACAATCATCTGTACTCATCTTCGACAGATGATTGCCCCCCTCCGAATATTTCAGAGGGGACCATAGTAGTCACATTTTCAAATGCACTGATATTTACTTTGGGTCCTTTTTAGAAAATTTTAATGAATGAAATTATTATTATTTGTGAAAATGTTTAATAATATATTTTGTGATACAAAAAAATGCTTCAGGACTGTTAAAAAAGTAGAACTTGAAATTTTGTGCTAGTCATATGAAATTTATGTTCATGATAAAACCATTTATTTCCTCCTTCATATTTAAAGAAGAAAGTTAATACTAAAAGTTAAAGCAAATAAGGTGTACTTGTCAGCAGCTTGCTGCAGTTAAAAATCTTTCTTTAAGGTGTAAACTTGAAGCACTCGAGTATAAGAATTTGACTATAAAAATATTCAAAATTTATAAGACTTGAGTTCAATACTTGACATTGAAATTTTTAAGAACTTGAGTATAAATTTGATGAGCATAAAATATGACGTTTAGTTGAATGTAGTTGATGAAAAATAACTTAGGACCTCCAGCTTAAAATACCCAGTTATTTATACTGGCACACAAGCTAGGTTCTAAATGGACAAATAATTTGAGGACTGTTTGGATGGCGAACTGTACCGAAATGTGTGGACATAGACGACACTTTGTGATTACTGGGACTCCCTGCCACCCAGTTAGTGAGCTCAGGAAACACCGGAAATCCCAGCAAAAAATGCATTCCTGGAGGTCGTCTTTGCAGAGGCACACAAAGAGCTCAGGGCTCCACATTATTACAGCCCACACATTGTGAAATCAGTATATGAGTCCAAGAATGCTAATTTTGGTGTCTCCTAATAAAGTCAACTCAAACTACTACCATAAAGACAATTCCCGCTTTACAGCAAGAAAGACAACAATTACAAAGCCTGTGCGCTATGCATTTGATGTGACCACTATTAAATTTTGCCAAATTTAACCAATTACTGCACTGAATTGACCACATCATAGTGGTTAACAGCATGGTGCACATACATAGCCATTTGATGTGTATCTGTATGACTGAAATTAAATGTACCATGCACCATACCTGGGATATATAGATTCCAACCACTCACGGTATCATAACTGTATATTGGGGTATCCAGAAGGTGTGCCAATGCCATGACTTCAACCTCCGCTCCCCATGCCCTGTTTTGATTCATCCTGGTTGCTGCAATATACTGCTCAATTCCCAGCTCCCATTCTGCATCTGTATAAACTGAGCCAACAAGGTGCACTTCTCCAAGATTTTGAATCTGTCTCAGAAGAGGAGCAATCTGATGTGGTCATATCGCATCCCCAATTGTTCTCATGTGCTGTACGATAGCACCTCGTATAGCTAAGTGCTGCTCTTCCGATCCTGTAAGAATCAAAGAAAAGGATCGAAATAGGCAATTTCCATCGCCAACTATCCTCTTGAAATTGGTTGGACGTGTTAATGGGACATTAGAACCACCAGGTGTGACTCCATTTGGTCCACAGTACTGCAATCCAAGCCTTTCACATTGTGCACGCTGCCACTCTTCATTGACAGGGTTATAGTGGAATTGGTGAGTATGGGTGTCAACGCTAGTGACAACAACATCATCAGTGAGACTATTTTTTCTTTCGACCGGAAGAGGTGGTTCATTAGCGATAATATTTTTGCAGTCTCCATTACAGCAGGCATCATGTGCTTCCCCTGATGATGGAATTGGAACATGGGGCACATTTGTTGCTGTTTCTGCTTCTTCTGCCTCCTCGCTAATTCTGTGATCTGTGCACGACTCAGACTTGACTGACAGTGTTGTTTGTGAGCCTAAACTATTGCTGAGTTTCTCTAATCTGAGGTCTTCATTGAGTCTTTCTTTATGACGTCTGCTGCTGGCTAGATGTGCTACACGTTGAAAAGCGAACGGAGGATTGAAAAGCAGATCTTTTACATGCCGCACACGTGAGCATGCCACAAAAGTCAGTCCAGCCGAGAATTCTTTTTTCCCCACATCAATGACAACTTTGTCTAATGTCATACCTTGGGACTTGTGAATTGTAACTGCCCAGGCCAATTTTAGGGGAAGCTGGAGTCTCGAGCATGGGTAGGTAGAGGACAACCATGTGCGGCGTAGTGGAACTATTGGAACAGTGCCATTTGCCAGAGTAGGACCAGTGTAGAAATCAAACTTTACTGTCACTGCTACTGGTACACTTGGTGGTGATTGATCTGCACCATCGTAGCAAATTGACACAACTGTACCAAGTGCTCCATTAACCAGTCCAACTTGAACCCACAGATTAGCAGTCAGCATTACACGTGCCTTGCATGCTAAAAAAGTAACTGGTTCCAATCCACCAGCATCACTTGCAGGAATTCTGCTAGCTCTAGGACCAGAATGGATGGCTTCAATTCTTGCTACTGGCTGAGAATTTGTTCGCAATTTTTCAACATTGTACTCAGCCACTGCTGCAGCAGTTGGAAAAAGATGTAGAGCTTCCTGAAATGTGCTGGCATTTCCTACTGCAGCTGGAGTCTGTTTCATCAGAACTTTCCAGTCATCCAAAGTAATTTCACCATTTCTGAGACGCATGAGTAACTCTTTAAAGTCTAGGCTTTCTTGCCTTAGTACTTGTTTCAAAACAATACCACAATCAAAGAGACGATAATTAGCACTGCCAAGGTCAGACAGTTCAGATTTTGTTGCTGTAGTGTACAGTGGCAAGTCCATCACTGGTGGTAGTTGACCCCAGTCTCCAGTCAGTAGACAGGAACATCCACCCAGTACCTCATGAGATCTAGATTTTTTTCATTAAAAAAACAACATGAAACACAGTTGAGTTACGAGTAACAATAAACAGATACCTTTGAGGGAATGCCTGGTGAAGTCTTCTGTCTACCTGACCAAATAGTTTTCGGCCAACCATTGACATTTCATCAATTATCAAGTACCTAACGCCACAAAGTGATCCTTGAAGAGCACTGAGACGCTGTCCCTCCAAGTCCTTAAAGTCTCCAGTGACAGGAATGCTGAGAAGCGAATGAAGCGTATAGCCATCTACATTGTAAGCTGCCACTCCAGTTGGAGCTGTCACACGAAGGCAATCGCCCAACAATTTCTTCAAGCACTTTATCAAATATGACTTTCCAGTTCCTGCTGTGCCAGAGATGATCATCCTTAGAGGTGACCCACACAGTTTGCCATGGTAGTGATTGCATACTATTTGGTAAGCTTCACTCTGCTTTCCTTTCAAATTTTGTGCTTCAGCCTCAGTTTCATATGCAGAGTAGACAAAATGCTGTTTGTGCTGTGCAATAAAGGAAGGCATTTCCTGCAAGTTGTCATACTTTTTTCCAGCAGCAGACCAGTCGACTTCACAAGTAGAAGCAACTTGCTCAAATTCTGTGTGATGATAGCAGAGCTGCATCCAATCCAATACAGTGTTCTTGTTTTGATCATCATTGTCATCGTTATCACATGCCTGCAAAAAGAATACATAAAAAAGAATAAAAAATGAATTGTTTGAAAATATAAATAATAGTCACCTCTTCATCAACAGTCTGTTGATCTTCTGCCTGTGCCATTTCTAGCCTATGAATATCATCAGCAAGCGATTTTGGCACATTACCAGACTGAAGAAAAGTAGCATAAGCAGCTGCATATGTGTCACATCCTCCAAGTAGCTCATCCAGTTGAACAAAAGGCTTGTGAAGCATGAGTTTCTGCTTTGAATATTGCTCATATTGTGGTCCTTGTGGATCTGGTGAGCAATAAGGACGTGGTATCACTATTACATCTTTGTTCCTTGGCACCAGTGCACTGCCAATTTTCTTGGGGATTCTGTACTTCTGAACAAATTTCAGCAGGGACACTTCTCTAAACTCTGGGACATCAGGACGAGCACAATAGTGGTCCAGTTGGGAGTCCACAGTCACAGATTTGTCTTCTTCAAATGTTTCGGTCACCTGTTGAGAACCATCAAGACTAAGAACAACGAAATCTCGAGAAGCTCTAAACAAGGGCAGCATCAAAAGAAGATGACATGTCTCCTGTGCAGAGAAATCTCTCTCTCCAATAGTGCTTGTTAATAGCTTTTGCACTACTTTGAGTGGTGTGGCATCCTCTTTGATGCTTTTCATGATTGTACTGTATACTTCTTGCAGACCTTTTGAACGAGGCTCAGATTTGGTAGCATATTTTGCCACATACTTGATGACTTTGTTTCTGGACACAATGTACTGCATATCAACATTGGCTCTCCAAGCTGACAATTGTACTGGGTTGTAGGCATTCAACAAATTGTCATTTCTGGAAGTCAGCACTACAGGTTCACCTTCTTGTGTGGTGATAGTAGTCACTTGCTGTAATGGTTTGGGGTAGCCGAACCTGCACTCCTGCTTGCCTCTCTTACGCTTCAAGCAATATGATGTTGAGCATCTTGTGTGCCGTTGGCAAGTAGCAACTAAATCAACTAGGTCCATTTCCAAGTTATTTATGCCTTGGTATTGTTGGTTGCACACATGCGGTTTAATCTTAGGTAAGGGAATAGAATTGATTATGTTGTTCCCATCAGCAGGAATTCCTGGGTTCATTGTACTAACCAGGCCATCAACATATGCAGTAATCCTCTCAGCAGCATCCAACAATTCAGCACTGTCATCAGATGACAATAGTTGCTCAATGTCTGGTGCATTGTGCAGCCAAGCTACACCATGTACATGAGGAGATCCCCTGTGCTGCCACTCGAATCTGAACCAGTAGTCTGTGGCTCCAAGAACATCCACATAAAATGTTTTCATGAACTTGCTAATTCGTTCATAGAAGAACCAATCAGCAATGGCCGGGTTGTTATTGACTGCAGAGCTGCGGCTGGAACTTTCATCTGGATTTTCAGCAATCAAACGAGCCAGCTCAGGCCACTGATTGTCAGCGGCACTATGAGTGAAAAATATAGTGGGCATACCGAGACAGTCAATCATGGAAATGAGCCTACTTCGCTGCTTGAACCAAAATTGCTTAGTTCCACGTAAGCTGGTGGCATAATGTAGTACTCGCTTGCTGAGCTCTTTCCCTCCACTACTGATCATTTCCTTCAAGTCTTCCAAAGACAGACGTGCATCTTTTGGGTGTTGATTTATGTAAATCTTACCAGTTTGGAGGGCACGCCATCTCATTTCGGTGTTGAGAGCAAAATATCGAAAACGAGGATGTTTGGCAAACCTGCCATCTTCATAACGCATCAAATGCTTGAAGTAATTCCCCACCGTTACAGTACGCTGTCTTGGAGCCAAAAAATCACCATTACCAGTGGGAAACAATGTAGGGAAGGCACAGGAGATGTATCCTTCGGTGACAAACTCGTTTATTGGAGTGTCCCCTCGAGACGGCCATGGAATTATATTGTCTGGATGCGGTTTTTGTCGCTCATTTATGGACTTCTTGACAGTCTCTTCTTCTGTGCCCTTTTGCACAGTAATTTGAACAAAGGATCCCAATTCTTGATTACTTTCATCATTTTCCTCTTGTTGCTGGCTTTTGTCTTCAATTTTGATGGATGCATCTTCAATAGTGGTAATATTGGAAAGATTTCCATCAATAGGGAGCTGCTTAACTTCTTCCATATCAATTGTCACATCACGATAATACTTGTTGTGCTGTTTTAGCCACAGGAGAGCATGTAGGACAACTGAGCGTCTCACTCTAAAGTCCTTGTGAGTATTATCTGAGCCATGTTTCCTCACGATCAACACATCAAGATTTTTTGTGTTTCTTGGAAGGCTGGACGCAAAAGAAGTGACATCCTGTGGCAGGTTGATTACATGGCCTTTGTATCCATACTGACCACGGGGTAGTCGATAGATGGACATTAGTGGCATAACAGTCGAGATCAACATTTCCTCTGCTTGTGACAACCCCTTAATTTTGAATATAAATATAAACATATAAACATTATTTTATGGTACTCAGTTATATATCAATAGATCAATATAATATATATATTTAATAATTATGCTTCACAGCTTATTAGAATGCTTTTATTGCTTTAATGTAATTTAAATTTACTCAGATACAGTTACATGGATGGAATAACTATAAAATGTGTATAATGTGAGGATGCATTTATATTATGCAATGTTTATTATTAAAGTGATTTCAACAGGTTAGTTCTGTAATACAATAGAAAATTCAAATTTATGTCACAAACCTGTAATTCATTGGGCACTGCTCCAGGATTCATATTGTTTTCAGAGGAATAAAGTTTTGGGTTTGCTTTGTCTCGATAACATCGTATACATGTAGTTGACAGTGATGCCATTTTAGTGCCAGGAAATTTTTCTGAGCATACAATACATATTGTTGACTCGATTGAAGACATTTCGTGATGAAACTTGTCCATCTTCTCTTTCACAACTTTATCTTTAAGAATGGC
>WLWD01003149.1_pt1 | contig 24520 bp, 19 predicted proteins | sample 6712731 | NCBI WGS metagenome assembly WLWD01 (sample SAMN12718690, study PRJNA576275) | sponge metagenome | isolation source: marine sponge | host: Mycale hentscheli | place: New Zealand: South Island, Marlborough, Capsize Point | collected 2014-11-01 | reverse complement strand
GGCATTAGCTAACCAAGCAGACAGCAGTGGAAAATGTGCTCTCGCTTTTAATAGGCACAAGCAAGAAAAACCACTGGAAGTTGATGCAGGTGTGCTCATGCGCATCCCTGGAATGAAGTCACCCACAGTGGGTTTGTCTGCTAGAGCTCTACAGCACAAACTATTTGATCACTTTACTTATGATACCAGGTCTATGTCCAGGCTACACACTTGAAGAATTTAGTGATTAGGGCAGACAACATCACAACTAGCAAGAAAGAGTTCCTGATGTTCATAGGTTTGAGCATTTTTAGGAAGACCTTGTCCACACCTGAGTTGACTGTGTTGGACAACCATAGAATAGCTTCCTTTGCTGACTTGAAAGAGGTTATAATGTCCTTGATGGCTACGAATTCTTGGTCCAGGGAACAGAACAGGCAGAGAAGGGAGTCCCACCATAGAGCAGTAAGTGCTTTAACTGCCAGGGATTCAGGCACAGAGCATATGAGTGCAAAGTGAAGGTAGAGACTGAGAAAAACAGAGTGGTGTGCTACTCCTGTAATCAAAGAGGGAACATTGCCCCTGACTGTCCTTACAAGGCAGAGAGGAAATAATACTCTCAGAGGGTATGACAAGGGTGGTGACAGCAATGGCAGTAGCAGCAGTAAGCAGCAAATAGCCAAACCACCCAGGGCAAAGAATGCCAGCAAGGTGGGTGAAGGAGAAGATAACTTGCCCTAATGTACTGGTTGGTGAACAGTGTAGTGTGTCACATTATATTTTTAGTAGTGCCGGAGGAATTGATTAAGGATGAGCAGCTTCTGGAGAATAAAGATTTTGCTTAGATTGGCTTCTGGAGAGCCAAGTTACTATCCAGTGGCCATAGTTGACTTTGTGCTTAATGGGAAAGAGTTTCCCTTGAAGGGGTAGCCTTGGGCAAAGACAGGTCCCGAGGCCAGGTGATGTTTGCTGTGTAGCTCAACAAAAAGAGGACTGAAGAGACGGTGTCCTTGAGAGTGGAAGCAGCAATTGAAGAGGCTATTGCTTTGGGCAAGCTGAATGCAGCAGAAGACATGGTTGAAGCTGTAGCAGCAAGTGAGGCAGCAAATACAGTGGAGCCAGTGACTAGGGCCAAGGCAAAGGAGCTGGCAGCTCAGGAAGAGCAGCAGGTGAAGAATAATAAATTGTGACACAGTGCCTTTAGTTCCCTTTGCTGAAGGTGTAGCAGTGGCAGATCAAGCTCAGGCAGCTGACCCCAGTGCAGTGGTTCAGCAGCAGCTGGGTTGCCTAGCCCTTACTGACACAGCATATGTTGACAAGTTGAAGTTGGAGGTTAAGAAAGATGAGTCATTGGAAAAGTGCACGTTGATGGCTGACAAAGGTGAAAGTGGCTTTATTTGGAAGGAAGGTTTGCTTTTTCCATAATGTTGATGATGAGTTTGGGAGAGTAGTGTGTAGGTTAGTTCTGCCAAAGAGTAGGAGGTAGAAGGCTTTGTGCTTGGCTCATGAGTCTATGGGTCATGCAGGTGTCAGGAGTATGAAAAGATGTTTGAACAGCAGGTTCAACTGGCCAGGTGTTGGAAAATATATGGTTGATTATGTTAAGTCTTGTGCTACAAAGCGTGCCACAAAGCAGGCAACTAAGCTGTCAGGATGGTTGAAAGGCCCATTGTGTGTTTGCCATTGATTTAGTTGTTATAGATCTGGTTGACCCTTTACCCAAATCTAAAGGAGGGGTAAAATTTGTTTTGACTTACATATGCATGACAACAAGGTGGCCAGATGGGGTGGCACTCAGGACAGGTGCTGCACCTGAGGTGGACAAAGGATTAGTTAGTATTTTTACAAGAACTGGCCAAATTGCTTTTGGATAGGGAGCCTCTTTCGTGAGCAAAGTAGTGAGAAGGCTATGTGAGTTTCTTGGTGTGGATGCCATTACCACTTTTCCTTACAGGCCTCAAGGCAACAGGGTTGTGGAATGGCTACATGGTACACTCAAGCCCATGTTGGCAAAAGCCGTTAAGAATGGTGTGGAGTGGGTGACATTCCTGCCATTAGCTTTGTTTGCCACCAGGCAGATGGTAATCAGCTTGACCAGCTATTCCCCTCATGAACTGGTTTTTGGTCGGAAGATGTGTGGACCACTTGACCTACTATACCTGGGTTGGGTGGATGACATTATAGTGATACGGATTTCGATGGCTGGGTAGTGACTTTGAAAGACAGACTGAAGGCATTGCACGACCAGGCTACTTTGAATGAGAGAAATGCAGTAGACAACAGAGTGCTCAAGTTCAATGAGCATAAGAGGAATAGAGTGTTGGAAGTAAATAATGAAGTTTTACTTAGAGTTTCAGACCTCCCAGGAGCACTAGATCCCTCTTAGGAAGGGCCCTCTTAGGAAGGGCCCTATACTTTAGTTGAGAGATTATCTGGTTTGACCTATAAGGTTAAGAAAAAAGAGCAGTGATATGGACAGAGTGGTGTGTATTGGAAACACTAAGGAGTACAGGGAGAGTGAAGAATGCTTGTGGTGTGTGTATTGTGGCAGAGGAAGGCAGTGCTATGAGCAGTTGGATGAAGAAGAGGGTTGTGTTTGCTGAAGAGTGTGACCATTATGATGAGGTGGAGTTGAAGAGTGCTTTGAATGAAGTGTTACAGTATTATTCAGATGAGCCAATGTGACCAAATGTAAGATTGTAGTGAAGCCAGGAAGTAAAATGTTGAACATTCCTCCAAGGCAGGTGCCTGTGAGGATTGCTAAAGCAGTGGAGTTAGAGGTTCAGAAGTTGTTGGATAGAGGCATAATTGTGGAAAGTGACATGGAATGGTCTAGCCCCATGGTTCTGGTGAAGAAGAAAAATGGGGGAATCCACCTGTGTGTTGATTACAGGCAACTCAATGTGATCACACCCTTAAGATGGTTTTAGTTTCCCTCCCTGAAGGAAATTCTGACTAGGGTAGGCAATAGCAAGGTTATCTCTAAGTTGGACCTTCCATCAGGGTTCCATCAGCTAGCTATAGACAAGGACAGTGCTGACCTCACAACATTCAGCTGTCCTTTTGGGAAATACAAATTTGTAAGGATGCCGTTTGGGTTTCTGTTGCATTAGTGTTGAAACCTGTGAAGGATTGTTGCAAGCATTATGTGGATGATATAATTATTTTAGTGGCAGCTGGTCTGACCACCTGAGAGATATTGTTAGAGTTGTCAATTGTGATGGTGAAGCTGGGTTAACAGTGAAGATGTCAAAAAGCAAGTTTGGGAAGAATTACTTGGATTATTTAGGTCACAGAGTGGGTTGTGGTAGGATGGCAGTGCCAGAGCAAGGATGAAGCATATGGCACAGTGTGGTAGGCCCAAAACCATCATTCCTTAGCAGTGTTGGGTATTACAGGCAGTTTATGCCTGAACACTCATCATTGCTCACTCTGTCAACGTCTCTTTCCTCACCACACACAGTTGTCTGGATAGGCGAGATGGTCGCAGCTTCAGACATTTACGTAAGTTGCTTTGTAAACGTGTTTTGTTGAATGTACCTGTAGATGATTGATGTTTTGTGTTGTGTGCTGATGCCTTTGGTTGTTTGGCATTGGTGCATGTTTGCATGTTCTGCGTGAAGGTATGGAGCTGCCTGTTGCTTTTTTGAGCAGACAATTTCAACGCACTGAGAAAAGATATTCTGTTACCGAGCTGGAGTCTCTTGCCATTGTGGCTGCTGTGAATTATTTCGATTATTTCTTGAAGGATGCACGTGTGACTGTCTACACAGACCACAAAGCATGTGAAGCGTTGTTATCAGGCAGCAAGTTAAACAACGGACTGGGAAGGATGGCATTGAAACTAAAGGAGAAGGAGATCGCCATAGTGTACAAGCCGGGCAAGTCGAAAGGAAATGCTGATGGCGGGCCTCAGCAGACAGGATTTAGAAGACAGTGATGCACTTAGGAGTCTGACCCTGTGGTGTGTCAGCTTAGTCAGAGAGGCCAAAGCTTATAACGGGGGGGGGGAGGGGGGGAAGGGCCCTGTGGGCACCTCCTGGAGAATGAAGATAAAGAACAGAACAGACTATGTGTTATAGTATAACAGAACTGAAGCAGGAATGTAACTATTAATTATGTGGTAGATAGTTGTGTCATTCACTTCCATTATTGTATTTCATTTCCTCATTAGTCTGGGCATGTGCATGTGAAGCAAAAAAGGCTGAGCACGTGTGTGTCTGGACGACCTTTCCCCGTTTCTGGATTAAAGTATTAACCTACTTATCTAGCTTGGGTGGTAAAGCTAGTCTTAGCTACTCAGGAGGGAGAAGAACTGGTGGCAGCATACCAAACTTGAGAGTGAGAGAGCTAATCCTTTCTAATTCATCCCACAAATAGAGTCATTGTTTATCCATGGTTGACCAGCAGACCCTTTACCGCGTTGCAATTGGTAAAGGGTCTGGCTACACGAGACTACTTGGAGCCACCATTACCGAAACATCTTATTACACCACTACAATAGGTGTAATCATTTTGCTCCCAGTGCGGTGTAGCGCTCTAGAAGGCGAGCACATCACTGTTAGACCCTAACTAACGTACCAATTCTATCTCTATTCTGCAGGAGTATTTTTTTTTTTGTTTCGTGAACTTGGTAATCTTTACCAATTCTAGCTACATTTCTATGGCTGCCTCAGCCTATTCACTTGTTTATTACTTATTTATTCCAGGGTACTTATAAATCCCACCACAAATTAATGAATTGGCTAAGCCAAAAATTATATTAAACAATACGTGTTCAAAATATAAGTGTTAAGGTGTGAACAATGACATTAACTGTGTATTATAGTCTAATTCTCCTCCAATGAAACAATAACACAAAATAAGTATTTTAGCAGAGCTACAAAAAAAAATGACCAAAAGAACTAACATGTAATAAAAAGTTTTTACAAAAAGACGTATAGACTATGGAAAACATTGGAGGTTCATCTAGTCTTCTATGCTGGCATTCTAAATAAAGAACACAACCTTAGTAAAGTTAAACATCACAACTTTAAACCTACTCCGAATTTCTAATATATTTAGAAGTGTGTCACAATATGTCTTTGAAATATAGTGATGTGCTTCAAAGGACATCACTAAATATTGTGCACACGTTTTTTTTTAACAAGGTAAAATTTAACTTTAAATATGAAAAAAAAAGAAGATATAATGTCTCAAAAGGGCTACATTCAATCAGTTTGCCTGAATAGGCCAAGTTTACAAAAAAAAATTGTGACTTGAAAAAAGTATTTTCCACAAAAAAATCACATATTTTAGAGCCTAACCCTAAAATAAGACTTGTTTTAGTTTGCAAGACCTAACAGAGCCTCTGAACATTTAGATCATGGAAGAGACAACCTAATTCAGAGAGATAAACACAATGAAATTTCATTGAAATCAATAAACCAACAAAACAGTAAAGTACGAAATGATATACACTTGCTCACCAAATATCAATCGGGGGGAAAATGAATGCAAATAATATGTGACCGTCTACAGGAAAATCGGGCACAACGCAGCCCCGACGAAAAAAATTTTTTTTGGCACTTACAGACTCCTTGGCAAGAAGATATTAAGCTCTCCAAGTTTTATCGCCGTAGCTTTAGCCATTCCCGCTATATATCGCCTAACCGTTCCCTTCGTTAGGCTTATTTAATACAATTTTAAGAACTAAATCAATCTTTTTACGACGTCTACGCATGCCGCGTTGTGCCCGATTTTCCCGTAGACGGTCACATATATACAAAGGAAAAAATAGGATTGTGAACTCCTAATAAAGTGAGAGAGGGATTGGAGGAGTGGGTTTAGAGCAATCCGTCTACAAAATCACAAGCAAGCCAGCCCTGTAGTAACTATTATAATGAAGCACCAAAGGTGTGAACCCTCAACACTACTATTAGCTATTGCAAATTATTTCTCAGACCAATCAGGTATCAATATATCAGCTGTGCTTAAAAACAGTAGACGTAAATGCTGTCTCCGTAAGAGAAGTAAATATGCAATAATTTCAATGCGAAATTGCAATTTAAATGCGAAATTGCAATTTAAATACTAGGTTAACTTCTCAACGGAAAGAAAAACTACCGCCTATTGCAAGAAATTAGCTCACAATTACGACGTGACAAAGGGAGGCACTACCCACAAAACCTAGTACGCATGCAGAGCTGATAGCTTCACATTTTCTAAAAAATCAGACCAAAATTTCAAAAAGTATCACAATAAAATGTTGTAAATCGTCATTCTGAGTAGTTGATACGTATATGTAAAGCAATGGTCAGTAATCTCCAAAATCAGAGTGTGACAGACACACAGACAGACGACAGACAGACAGGACAACTACTATAACCCTTTCACGCATACACGCTGAGGGCTAAAAAAAATTAGACCTTGATTTTTATAATTACATAATAAATGGAATTCTTAACAGTATCACCACCATATTCATGAGGATCAGTCCGACAACACAAAAAATACGAATATTTTTTTTCTCTCTCAAAGCAAGTTAGGACAAATTATTCAATATCATATTAGTCCACACAGAGAAGAATTAAGTATTTATACTTTCCTTTACTAACGTCATTAATGAAAGTTATTCCGATGGTCTCAGAGCCGTTTCGGGGTTCAGACAAAATATATGGCTTAGTCATTTCCTATGTGATAGATTCTGGCTCCTGAATCTCATACTGTATTATTTCAAGCGAACTGATGCTCAACAGCTACACATTCCAGTAGCCATTGGTTTCTTAATTAAACAAAACAACAACAACAAAACAACCAGATCTCTAAATTAAAATTTTAACATAGGAAGAATATAGAAACAAAAAAAACAAAAAAACAAGAACGTTATATTCCAAAATTGATTGTATATACAGTAGGAGACACAGAAAAATTCCGAATTCCGTTCCGTAGAACGGCCGTTGCACGATTAAAAAAACGGGGGAAAAATGGTACGCCGTTTGTTAAAAACGGCCGTTCCGTTCGACCGCGTTACCGTTTAATCTTTCTCGTTCACCGTATGTCTCGCTCAAAGAAATATAAAAAATCGTTTATCCAATAAAACGTTCCGATTTTTTGTTTATAGGCTCCAGGGGCGGAGCTTTTCGGGTTAAAAATTTTTGAAGCCGTCCTATTCGAAGTTGTCTCGCGGAGAATTGTTAGTTCGACCACCGCACAGTATCGACGTTTTCTCGAAGTTAGGGCCTTCTCCGGCTTAGATTTTTTACTACTGGAGGTCCATCGGTAGCTAACAAAAGATCTACGAAGTGCGGACCTCGTTATAGCTCTGTGCCCATCGGAATTTCGGTCTGCAACTTTATTGAAGCAAGTGAAAATTTTGTACGAGCTTTTTTTCACTATCCCCGTAGCGTTTAATGGTCGATATAAGGCCTTAGCTTGCTGATATAGCTATAAGAAGAGTTTCTAGCCAGAAAATATCTGTGAATCGACGGAAATGCTTCACCGTTTTAGTAAACGGTGTCGGCCGTTTAATCAAAACGGTACGGAACGCAACGATAAAAACTACGGTAAAAATACTACCGTTCCACGGGCGTTCTACGGGACGGAATTCGGAACTTTTTTTGGCGCCTACTGTAAATTGTAAGACTGAATGCAGCATGTGGTATGTGGTATAGCTGGTGGATGGGTTAGCAAACAAACAACATTTTTTTCTGGTTTAAAAGCTATCAATAACAACAAAATCTAATTGTTCTTAATAACTGAAGTACCAGTAACTCTTAGATATTTAACTTTAACTGGAAAAGGGTTGTAAATCCCATGGTGATCCAATTATCTATCAGTAATGACGACAATGGTGTGAATTCATGAATAATTCAGAGATGAGCCCAGTTGGTAAAGTGGCATCAGCAACCGATTGGTAAAGTGGCGTCTGTAGCAGCTTGGTAAAGTGGTGTCCATATTGGGTTGGTAAACTGGCTTGAACTACGGGTTGGTAAAGTGATGTGAGCCACAGGTTGGTAACATGGCGTGAGCCATAGGTTGGTAAAGTGGTGTCCATATTGGGTTGGTAAAGTGGCTTGAACTACGGGTTGGTAAAGTGGTGTGAGCCACAGGTTGGTAAAGTGGTGTGAGCTACAGGTTGGTAAAGTGGCGTGAACCACAGGTTGGTAAAGTGGCGTGAACCACAGGTTGGTAAAGTGGCGTGAACCACAGGTTGGTAAAGTGGCACCAGCAACAGGTTGGTAAATTGGTGTCTGTAACAGCTTGGTAAAGTGGCATCCGTATCGGGTTGGTAAAGTGGCGTCAGTATCGGGTTGGTAAAGTGGCGTCAGTATCGGGTTGGTAAAGTGGCTTGAACCACGGGTTGGCAACATGGCGTGAACCACAGGTTGGTAAAGTGGTGTCTATAACAAGTTGGTAAAGTGGCGTGAGCCACAGGTTGGTAAAGTGGCGTCTGTAACAGGTTGGTAAAGTGGCGTCTGTAACAGGTTGGTAAAATGGCATCCACAGGTTGGTAAATTGGTGTCTGTAACAGCTTGGTAAAGTGGCGTCCATATCGGGTTGGTAAAGTAGCTTGAACCACGGGTTGGCAACCTGGCGTGAGCCACAAGTTGGTAAAGTGGCATCTGTAACAGCTTGGTAATGTGGTGTCCGTATCGGGTTGGTAAAGTGGCGTGAGGGTTGGTAAAGTGACGCTAGCAACAAGTGGTAACAAGTGGTTAACGTGGCATGAACCACAGGTTGTTAAAGTGGCGTCCGTAACAAGTTGTTAAAGTGGCGTCCGTAACAAGTTAGTAAAGTGGCGTCCGTAACAAGTTGGTAAAGTGGCGTGAGCCATAGGTTAGTAAAGTGGCGTCTGTAACAGCTTGGTAAAATGGCGTCCACAGGTTGGTAAAGTGGCATGAGCCACAAGCTGGTAAAGTGGCATCTGTAACAGCTTGGTAATGTGGTGTCTGTATCGGGTTGGTAAAGTGGCGTGAGGGTTGGTAAAGTGGCGTGAGGGTTGGTAAAGTGGCGTGAGGGTTGGTAAAGTGGCGTGAGGGTTGGTAAAGTGGCGTGAGGGTAGGTAAAGTGGCGTGAGGGTTGGTAAAGTGGCGTGAGGGTTGGTAAAGTGGCGTGAGGGTTGGTAAAGTGGCGTGAGGGTTGGTAAAGTGGCGTGAGGGTTGGTAAAGTGGCGTGAGGGTTGGTAAAGTGGCGTGAGGGTTGGTAAAGTGGCGTGAGGGTTGGTAAAGTGGCACCAGCAACATGTGGTTAAAGTGGCATGAACCACAGGTTGGTAAAGTAGCGTTCATATGGGGTTTGGTAAAGTGGCGTGAGCCACGGGTTGGCAAAGTGGCTTCAGTACCAACGGACAACTACAATAGGATGTGTGTATTAATGAATACTTGGGTAAAGCAGACTGAACCAATAGGAGAGAATAATAACAATGGATAACCTTATGCTAATACATCGCTAATTTGCAAACGTTAGAAGTACATCAAGCAACACTGCGTGGTAGGGCATTTGCTAGTAAATTAATTGCATTTGTGTGTGGCTTATTTAAAGTACATATTGAAACTATACATAACGAACTTACTCTTTGGACATTTCATCAATCGGTAATGGTTGCCTATAAGAAAAAATACAGATACTGAAATAGCGACTCATTAACAAAACAAATTAAAAGATAATATTATATGCATATTAGCTATGAAAATATTTCTTTCTTACTTATGCATACTCATTCCGTTTATCCAAAAAGCATATGAACACAATAATGTAATTAATGCTCTGCACACATGCAATGCAATAATGTTTATTCTGTTAGTATGTCAGTGAGACTTTGATGAGCTGTCAAACCCTCACTCTCGATAATTACATGTGCCAAATTATTCATTTTGAACGGTACTGGTGAGTGAGTGTGTGGAGCAAGACACAATCAGAGATGTACTATTTCCTGTTAGCTGTCTATGTATATGTACACATGTATATGGACATACATGTACACATAGCATGTCAGAGCACATGTTACAGAGCAATGAAACTGAAAGCTGTTTGTTAACTGTTTTGGGAGTTGAAAAAAAAACAATAGCTAACTATTAGTGTCACTACAGAGCAGCGCTATATCTGTTCAGTAATGATAACAGGTGAGTAAACTTTGACCATAGTGTATCATTACAAAGGGGATCATTTCTCCTGGCTACAGACCTTGGCTGCACAAACTAATCATCCCCCCCCCCCCCAGGTAGCCAGACTATATACATATTGCTGACTCATCAACAAATTATTATGCTAGAAATCATGTGAATATTCTTCAAATGTAGCAGGTGCTAAATTCTTGCTAATTTCGTAGCCACATCTAAATAAAGAAAGCTAGTTTCATGCCATGGCTGAACTCCCTAAGGCAACATAAATCCAAGAGGAGTAACAATTATGGTTATGACACAGAACTTCTCTGAAGACTTAGTAAGTCCTTAAAAGGCCACAACTCTTGCAACCGCCAAATAACATCTAGTGGATGTGATCTTGTGGCCTATGACCATTATAAAAGTATTTGGTTGCTGGTTTACATGAATTACTAAATGTATGAGCTGAACACTTGACAAAAAAAAGGTAACTATCCTTCAGTTTGAATCATGCATGACTTTGTGGATCTAGTTCAAAAGTTTAGTGCTGGCACCACTGGTACTCACTTTCTCCAGAGGTCGTTGGGGTCAGACTATGTGAGAGAATTAGCACTTGTGACAGGCTTCCAGCTATCTTTGTGATACCTTGTGTGATATATATATTATATATATATATTTATTGTGTGTGTGTGATTACCTTATGTGTGTGTGTGTGATGACCTTATGTGTATGTGTGACATTTTGTGAGTGTGTGTGTGTGTATGTGTGTATGTGTGATTACCTTATATGTGACACCCTTTACCACACTCAATGGTTAAAAAACCATATAAGATAACCATTATCTAACACCAAACTGTGATACATGACCACACCTTCACAGGATAAGCTGTTATAATTAAGGTAATAATGTGCGTGACAAGACAGGAGAAAGGGTATGTTTGTGTGTGTGTTTGTGAGGGTATGTGTTTGTGTGTGCGTGTACAGCGTGTGTGTAGCAGGGATATATGTACAATATCCAACTTGTTCTAGCTGACTTTGTATGCCTAGCCTATAGTGACTCAAAATGCCAGCACAGCATGCAGTTGAAACACACACACACACACACACACACACACACACAAGTATAATTACTGAATAGGTGAACTGTCAATCATGTACTTTTTCATTATGCCATAAATTGTGTCCACACCCATTCATGTGAGTCAGGAGGTTGTGGTAGCTACACATATAAGAGTATGTAAACCATCTGGTAAGGTGATCCAAGAATGAATGAGCTACAAAGGTACAAACCATCTAGCAGCAGGAAATGTGGTTCTTAACAAAACCATCTACTTCTAGCATGGGAGGAGCAACAGGTTGAGCTAATTGAATAAATTAAGTAATTCACCAGTAGACTAAATACATTAACCACAGCCAAATCAAGTAAGTGTGCACGTTCATAACTTGGAGTTATGCCAAAATTTCTGTCTACATATGCACGCGCGCACACATACACACACAATTAATAAGGCTACCAGGATTACTTACATAACAGATGACATTTTACACTTGTGAGAGCAAACAACCATTCCCAGGTCACATGACTAAGCTCCAGTTGCTCCACTAATGATACCTTCCACTTGTTCTTAATGTTTCCATTTAGACAGTATCAATGTGGTTACATGTAGCCATGACTACCACCATCCTCACACACATGAACACTATAGGCTAATGCAGCCTTCACTCCACACTACTAGAAGCCCTATTACTACTACACTGTACTTCCATTAGTGTACATGTTGAAAATGCTTCCTAAATGCAAAACGGCAATTCATTGGAAATGGTGGAAAGCTTGTCATGTTGGTGTTAAGTACAAACACACTATCACATTGTGAATAGTTTTAAGGCACAAAAAAGCTTCTGCAAACACCAACTATTATTAAAATAATGGTATCTGCTTTTAACCTCTTTTGTCCAGGCGCCTTGGGTTGGGCCCCAGTCATTTTGAAACTACATCTGTACATGATGTCAATCAAATGAGCAAATAAAATTTAAAAAAAGAAGAAAGAAAGAAAAGGCCAATTCACCACCACAACAACATTATAGCTGCTTTACCATTACAGTCATATGTAGTCTCTGGTAAAAGTTTGTGAAAAAAAAAGGCAGCCGCCATTTAATACTAGTCGCTAGAATATGTCCTATGTCATTAAAGTGAAGTCTATGTTAACAGGACTCTTATAAAATAATGCATATTGTAGTTCTATTCATGCAAAGCTAATAAGGTTTTCAGAGCACATACAGCACGTAACCTTAAGTCAAGGTATTCATCTTACTTATGCTGCCACAAACTTCCCTCACAATACCAATCAAACCTAAAAGGTTTCCATTTAGCCAAAACATAACTTACCAAAAGTTTCTTGTAAAATAATAATTGTGTAAGGGAGTGCCAGTGACCGTGGTTACATAAATATATGTTTCTGTGTTTAAAAGCTTGTATAATGTTTCAACTGGTGAATACACAAACATGCACACACACTCACACACAATATACTCAACACATTCCTGGCTACATCTGTGCTACTAACATACTAACACACACACATACCCACACATGTTCATAGTAAACAGTTCCACCTGGTTAAGATATGGATTAGTCAACAGCTATACTGGAAGGTAAGTAAGTAGCTCTGTCAACCAAGCAAAAAAAAAAAAAAAAAAAAAAAGATACTGTCGTTTACAAATTGCAAAAAGTTGGTAAGCAATGTTGTACAACATACTAATGCTTTGGTTTAGAAAACAAAGAGTTCAACATCTTAGTTCAGCCAACAGAAACTAGAGAAGCAAGTAACAGAAAAAACAGAAAATCTGGGGGAAAATTGAATTCATTGGCGCAATTTTATTAGTTTTCATCATGCAACAATGTCACAGATAAACTTTTGCCACTACTAGATAATGAAACAAAAATCTTACAAAATTTACCCTACCACACAATATACATAATCAGTACTTACGTGGCATGAGGCTTCTTACTACTAGAAGACTTCTTTTCATCTTTTCTCCCTCTACAATACCACCTGTGGAACAACAAATAATGATATTAATACCTTGTGCATGATAAAAAGAGTACAAATCAAATGCACAAACCCAGAAATTATGTAATGCACTAAATACATACGTAAATAAAAATTAATATTTATTATTTTATATGCTGTATACTAGCTGCACTGAATCCTTTCTGTAGCTCACACACGATTATAAACATTATCCGTCTGTCACCATCCTCACATGGTATAGTGGTCAGAAGTACTCGCTAAGAACTATACATACAGTGCCATAGGCAGACCCACGAATATCCTTATCTCTCTTATCTAAACTTGTGATAATATAAACAAACACTATTACACAAATCATCATACAGTAATTATTATACACTAGGTCAATACACTGTATTCTTTACATCCGACTCTCAGAACAGAAGCTAATTACATTCGTATCGATGTAGCTGGATTGAAGAATGTAAAGATCATAAGAAATTAACATCTTGAGATACTGTAAATGCATGAAAATATAGCATACACACACCGTAACCCATTGGACAAGATGTATATAGACAAGCAATTTTGCTCCTGAGCATTGCCAGTCAGTACAATTAACATTGAGGCAGAATTTAAGATAGACCTGATGTAACCAAATAGCCTAACCTTTTTTTTTGAACTGGTGATCAAGCTTAGCAAAACGAATTATCATGGTTGTTTTTATTTGAGCCAATTCTCAATACGGATATACAAGCACCACATTAGTGACAGAAGTAATAGGGGACTGAAATGGACAATTGTTCAGTAATGATCGATGGGCTCAGAGACCTAAATGCTAGAACTTGTGTACATAATGCATAGCAAACTATCACATGCTGTCACATGATAATCTAATAGTTAACCCTCAACACGCATGCACGAGAGGGTTATAGCAGTCTATTTGTCATTAATTCAGTCAGTCAGTCATTCAGTCTGTCAACAGCGGATCTCAAAGATGGCAGACTATTATGCCTTGAGAGAAGAGTAACTCCGACAAGATGACGATTTAAGTCCCTTTAATTTGCAACTTTTTTTAAATTTCAGCTTAGTGTTAGAGAAAAGGCAGACTATGGTGAGTGCTGCTATGTATACAACCACACCCATTCAATCGTTTAGCTGCCATTTAGAATCACACACGCTCAAGTGAGTATACAAATTTTACCTGCAGAGTTCAGATTTGTTTGCTTTGTATAGTTCCAGTGCTTAACTTCTTTTGTCCAGTGTTGGAAAGTCTCTGCTGCTGGAGGTGTGCTTTTTTCATCAACTGTAAGTACACCTGCTCTCCAAAAAATGTGTCGTAAGTGTTTGTGTAGTGTGCATGTCAGAAAGTCCAAATGTTCTTGTGGCTACTTTTTTTTCCTACCAGGCCAAGGTTAATACTAAAGCCAAAGAATGCCATGAAGTTTCAGAAAGTCAGAAAAACTGTCTTACTGAGTATCTAACTCGTAAAACAGCTTTAGAAAGTATGGATCCGTCCCAGGTGTGTATAACGGCTGGTTCTAAACTTAAAAGTCTTTGAAATGCCTGAAGAATCCCAGAGATGCAAGCAGGCCAATTTAAAATGCCCTAGCTAGACAAGTTAAAATTTGTATTCATTTACTGTTATAAGCTGAAAATTTAAGAACTTGGTTATTCAACAAAAGTGCCTTCTGTTGCAAATTATTGCATTTTTTTAACTAAAACGCTGAGGGTTTGCACTGTTAGTACTCTAGTTAAGCACAGTGATAATACCTTACCAATTCATAATCTCAACCTTGTGACATATATGGTGAGTGGTTGCTTTACTTTACTAGCAATAGTTACCAAATAGAGCTGGAGTGTGGTCAAATTGAAACCTTTATAGTACATAATCAGGGTTTCATTTAGGGGGGGGGGCGAAAGGGGGCATTTGCCCCCCCTTGGGTTCTAAATGCCCCCCCTTGGATTCTAAGTGCCCCCCACCCTTTTGAAAGAACCGATATTTATTAAGAGAAAAATGTAAACCAAATTAATAATAAACAATATTCACACAGCAATTCGTCTAGGTTTTTTGTTCCATACTGTAATAATGTCATTTAATTGTGTAGATGAGAGCGTCTCGGGTGTCTCCATGGCTATTTTCATCAAATAGGATAATTGTGATTGCCCAATTCGATTTCGAATTCGTGTTTTAATTAGTTTCATTTTGGAGAAGCTCCTTTCCACTGAAGCAGTGCTGACAGGGATAGATAGACATATGTTTGCCAGGGTGCTAATGTTTGGAAAAATTTCACTAAGCATATCACTTGTGGTGAGCTCTTTCAACTGCAAGTGCAGGTTACCTTTCGGCTTCTTCGATAAGTAGCTTCGAAATGTTTTCCACTCCTCTCGGGTTTCGTGGGAAATAAGAGCTTCTTTGGTGTATTCATCTCCACCAGCAGTCTTAGCAGGCAGCTCTGCACCATAGTGAGCTAATAGTACATCTATTAAGTCCTCACCATATGTATGGAAGTCAGAAGAGTCAGCAGCTGGCACTTTCTTCGGATCAAAGATGCCAAATGAGGAGACAATATCTTGTGAAATAAATCTGCTGGATATGTTTGCCTTCAGCATCCTGATAAACGGTTCAGCCACTTGTCCTTGGAATGTAGCAATGCTTTCCGTGGTTAACGTGATGTCAGTGACTTCTTCGATCTCATTCTTTGCATCCATCAGTTCTAATACCCAGTTAGCAGCAGGTAACATGGCATCATCAAGTGTATTGAGAGTGGCATCAACAAGAGGGGTGATAGCTGTCAAGTCTATTCTCTCAGTCTGGAGAGCTCTGCTCAACTTCGCCACTTGTGGCAGAACATAATCAAGGAGGTATATGGCCACTAAAGTTGAGGGCCTACATAAGGCTTTACTGATACCTAGAGCTTCAGGTGCATGTGTCTGCTCATAGATATTGTTTAGAGCAGTCACAATTGCACTGTAGCTAGCTTTGACTGCCTTCACACAGCTTTCATGGGACAGCCAGCGAGTATCTGATGGTTTCACAACTTTCAGCTCAGGTAAGTCAAGCACCTGCTGTACTGCTTTGAGACTCTCAGCTCGCTTAGGAGAATAGTGGAAAAATTTCCAGAGGGTGGTGAGTGTGATGTACACATGTTTTATCCCACTGGTAGCATTAGCTGCTTGAACGCATGCTAGCTGTAGCAAATGGCAATGGCAGTGTACGAAAAGTGCATGAGGTGAAATTTTCTTCAGGAGACTCTGCACACCATTGTGTTTCCCAGAGAAAGAGCTGCTCCATCGAATCCCATACCCACCAGCTTGCTAATCTGTATGTTTTTATCTTTCATGAATTCAACAAGGGCAGAATAAATAGTCTTTGCATCAGTAGCTTTCAATGGAACTATATCCAAGAAGTGCTCAACAGGTTGACCGTCCATGTTCACCCAGCGGAAGAAAATTGAAAGCTCTTCTGTGGTCGTCACATCAGTGCACTCATCTGCCATTATGCTGAAATGGGAAGCTTGGCGAAGCCGTTTCAGTAAACATTCTTCAGCCCATAAGCCAACTGCCTCAACAAATTCAACAACAGCAACTTTAGATGTGTAGGTTGCATTTAATCTAGTTCTTTCAAGGAACCCCTTTAAATCTTCTGCACCACAACTTACGATTAGATCAATAAGTTCATCAAAATTTGTTGTGTGGGGAATGTGGCGACGAGCTAGAAAATGGGTGCAACGAATTAGAGCTTAATGGCCATTCTGTTCTTCAACTTTTCCTCATCATTAATTTGTTGGAGTTGCTGAATGACTGACCCTTCTTGTAGTGCTGTAGCTGCAGCCATCTCTGCTTCACATGATAGGAGGTGAATATCACTCTTTGCATGAATTTTCATCTTCTCTATTGCCTTCTTCCAGTTCGTGAAAGGTTTTGAGATCCATGTTCCTCCTGTTCTTTGAAGAGAAATTCCTCTCTTCCTGCAAACCTTACAAAAAGCTCCTTGGAAATTTTTATCAAACATCAGCCAATTGAAGCTCTCTTCCCATTTTTTGTTGTATTTTCGACTGCTTGCAGTGATTTTCTTGCTTTTCTCATGTGTAGTTAATCTTTCCTTTGCATGCTTCTCATGGACAATTAATCTTTTCTTGGCAGGACTTGGCTCCAAAAACTCAGTATCAGATTGATTGCTGTCAATTTTATCTTCTGTGTCACTGCTACTTGAGTGGCCAGGTGACTTTGAAGAGCTTGCACCACAGAAGAAAGAGCGAATATCCATTTGAGACTATCTTAAGCTGTCAGGGACTACGAGTGCTTAGAGTTCTGGTTCTGGAAGTTGTAGAATCTGTATAGATCAAAACTCAACAACTGCTACGGTGAGCTGAGGGCTGGCCTTTTTATAGCCAGCCAGCAACCGTAAGTGTGAATCAACGTGTGATAAACCTAAGGGGAGGTGAGAGTCAGAGTTGAATAGTGTGTGAAAAGCATCTAAATAGTGAATGTCACAGTTGACTGATAATTGCTAGACGGTGGAGGTGAAAATGAGTAGCTGAATTAACTTGTCAGGATCTGACATATGCAGACCTCATTAGATAAGATTATGTTTTTTTAATGTAGGACATAGGCCTTCCAATAATTCTATTTCACTCCCATGGTGACCAGTGCCGCCCGCCCTCCCTTACTTTTTCAAAACTCTATTTTGCCCCCCCTTGCAAGAATGTCTGGATGAAACACTGATAATGGTAAACTATATGTACAAAAGGAGAACTACATTCTATTGAAAGTTATACCCCAAATGAATAAACCTACCTTATCACTATAACAGAGCCAGTTCCAGTGCCACCAATCACTATCACTATTATAATAACTGGAGGTATTATCTTATCACAGTCTTCACACAGAAGTTTGGGAGGAGAAGGTTGTGGACTTGGCTCAATAGGAGTAGGATCGATAGGACCAGAAGAATCTACAATTTTAAAAAAATGGACGAATATCAGTATGCATAATAATAATAATAATAATAATAATATGTATATAATAATACTCGTGACCCACAGCGATGTATGAATTATTCATGAGCTAATGAGCTAGAACGTGCAGACGCACAATACTCATAAACTCACACCGAATTGCCAGGTCAAACCCTAGAGTGCAAGGCAAACTGGTTAGCAACCAAACCCGGCACAAAAAATGGATAGTAGGCAAGAGTGGCACAGAAACAGGAGATTGAATAAACTAAGATTTTACCGAGGCAATACTTGTAATGCCGTACGGCAATGAAAGGGTCAAATAAAAATCACATTAAGTTACATAAACTATGATGGTATCTCTGAGGTTCAGCTTCTCTCAGAGATAGTTTCCTTCCCTTTATTAAGTGTTGTTCTGCTGTTTCGGATGCACATATACCTACTATGAGGTAACAAAATCTTGAGTTGATAATTACCTAAACACTAGTTGAGTAGGTCACTTACCTCCGAGATTACATCTAAACTTTGGCAGGATTTGGGTCAGCTATCACATGATCTAGCCGTTTGATTTCAATGCATGTACGTGTACATACTCAGGTTAGAAGTTAATAACCCGGGACAAAGTTCTGGTTTGTATTTTAATTGGTTTGAAGTCCATGTAGAACAAAGATAGTGAAGTACAATGGGTGGGAACCTTCAGTGCTACTATACACTAACCAGCTAATAAACCATTTCTCAGATCAATCAGGTATCAATACAGCTGTGCAATGAAAACAGTAAACGTAAATTTAAATGCTGTCTTCATTCATAAGAGAAGCTAAACATGCAAAAGACACTCATCAATAACTTCAAAGCGAAACTCCAATTCAAACACTTGGTACTTGGCATTAAGCCAAACTATCGCATTATGGCAAAAATTATTACCTCACGTATGTATTATGACATGACAAAAGGGGGTGTTACCAGCACAGCTAGTACTTACATGGAACTGATACATTCGTGTTTTCTTTTAAAAAAAATAAAAAAAAAGCCCGAATTAAAAAAGGTAGCACAATAAAAGTCTTAAATTGGTGTACTGAGTAATTAAATCAACAGCTGATTGCCGGTAATCTCAAAATTCAGAGTGTGACAGACAGAGAAACAAACAGACTGAATAACTACAATAAACCTCTCACACATGTGCGCTGAGGGTTCAAGTACTAAAATTATATATTCCAGATACTCCAGCAAATAATGTCGACTATTTAAAACCTGTTATAAAGTTTAGCCAGGCAATAGTGCAGGCTTCTGCAAAAGTGGAATCTACCAACAATGGGTGATATACGAAAACAGCTATAATAGTATGTACAAATTTTTTATTGCATAGGAATTCTAATTAATGGCTACTTCACTTGTACATTCGAACAGCATTTATTGACAAGTATTGGTAGAGGTTTAATAGAATTAATATGGTTTGCTAGCCACACAAAGACAGACAGACTCACACACACACACACACACACACACACACACACACACACACACACACACACAAAAAAAAAAAAAAAAAAAAAAAAAAAAAAAAAAAAATAAGCCTTAAATTTGAATGTTTTTCTGCCACAGTGGCACACTAAATCACAGAATATAAATGCAATCAATGTCACGTAGTGGCCAATGTAGTATCCAAGAGAGTCCTGGAAGTTGACACTCTCTTCAGCATGCCATTCAAGGCCTACACATTGCAACCTCAAAGTGCTGCTAACGATAACAATTACATTACTAGAAAGCGATAAAATTAAATATTTACAGTACAAAGAGTTTACTCAGTGTGATTGCTACAAAGTTTTTTTCTCTCTATATTTACACATCTATTCGTATTACCTAATGTTTATTTAATAATTATTTTGAATGTGCATCTACGTAGGCTACCTTATTCTCCATTTGTGCTAATAATAAATATAGGCCATAAAATATAATATCTCTGGAAGATTAGTACTTAAGTCCTAATTAATTCACACGTACCATAACACAACAATATTTATATGATTATATACGGAAAAGTACATAAAGGGTACTTTAGCAAATTTCGATCACAACACTTACTGTCACTGGTGTTTTTATACTCCAGTGAAGCAATTACTGCTGAGGCGTTTATATTTCTATTTGTTTCAAGTGAAGCACAGCGAACATCAAGAACTTCCGGACCCGTCACAAAAAACAATGATGAAATCATGTAGAGTTCCATTGAAATCAGAATTACTTTTTGGCTTATAATATTATCAGCTGAGAACCTGTCTCTATTACGTCCAACTGGATCATTCGAATTTAGTAACAAAGGTTGTGAATCATTCACCACGTATCCTTGAGTTGTACTGTCAACTCCACATGAGTAAACATTGGTCATGGTTCCATTCAGAATGCTAGTTGAGAGAAGATATTGGAAAAATATATCGCCAGAGGTAGCTGTCACAATTGGATTTTGTGCCTCAGCAGAAACATTGTTAGCAGTGATATCATGTGCTCCAGCACCAACAGAACATCGAACTGTGAGAGTCAAAGGAAGATCTCGAGTGGTACTGGACACAACTAGTATGGACCCATATCTAAATATATCATTAGCGATGTGACTTATCGATAAAAGGGTGGCAAATGATACTGCATTGGTAAAGGGTGTCTGTTTTACAAGTCCAGCACTTAGATTACCAAAAAAACTCAATGTTGCTGATCCACTTATTACCCAGTCCAGACTAGTACCCGTTGTATTGCAGCTGAAGAAATAATCCGTAAAAGATTGATTACCATGTCGAGGAACACCACGCAAATATTCAACAGATGCCGACTCTTGTTGTGACATTGCCACACTTAATAGCACTGACATCACACAAAGAGCCTTCATTTTTCCTGCAATGAACGCAAAATTATTCTACAAATCACGCTCCTGTGCACTACAACAGAGAATAAATTTTAAAAACTTGTATTTTGAAACTAAATAGCTCACTCAAAGTTACTTATATTAAATTACTAAGCAGAGGGGGAGGAAAAGACAAAAAAATAGGAGCTAGAAATATAAAGTGGGGCGTGGTGATAGCTTTCCTCTTTAAATAAAGTTGATTATGGTTTAAATTTAGGCCAATGTTCATGTTATAAATTATTAATCTTCATTAAAAGTAATTCTAGCAGTTACTTCTTATAAGGGTAGGAGGAACCAATTAGAATTCCAAGAACATAAATCTTAAATGATCTTAATGTTCCTCAATATACAACAAAGTAGTTGCTTATAATATGACAATGCATGGCTTATGAGACTATACGGTACAGTCTACAAGGAGGGACAAGTGGGCATCACACGGGATCCCAAGGCAGGGTTTCAAACAGGAATTTACACCAAGGGAAGGGGAGGGACACTGCAGGTACTTAACCACGCCCATATTTAAACCCATTGTTGTGCAACTTTCCTTGTAATTAAGACCTACATCACTCTATCTCTTAAAACTCCTCATTCTCTCGCCATCCCATTCCAAAACTAGAGACTTATGGTGTTACTCAATTCCGACCCTCTACTATAGCCCTGTTATAGAGGAGAGCTACTATGACACATAAAGTGACGAATTCAAAACCTACATTGTTCAACATTATTATTTGCGCTGAAGAATCTAACTTATAACCTATAAGATAACGTTCTCCTTACCTCGCTAAAGATATCTTACTTCTCTAGGGAATGCAGAGGTTTTCACGGAGATGAGACGCTACGCTGTTGCTGTGAAGAAATAAATGCCAATCTAGCCACACCCTACTCAATCACCTCTCTCTTTTAGTGGCGGAGCCGAGCACTTTACCTTCCCCGCCCACCAACAAAGAAGGTAAAGGGTCGACTTTTCCCAAGCGGACACGTGACCCAAAAACCACGCCTAATCCAAACATATGGTGGTAAAGGGATACGTAGCTTATACTTATAGAAGATATGTGTGGCTTCAGAGCACGCCCACTCACTTGATCACAACACAGTCACACCATACACTCACCTGGTTCAGGTACTTTTCCCCTATTCAGTAGGGAAATTAGTGGCACTCAAATTAGTGGTACAAACGCGCATGCACAGAGAAACCAAGACTTTGAGCTGGAAACCGTAGCAACTGTTAAAACTATTGCCATTTTCTACATAATGCCCCACCAGGTAATTCTAAATAATACCTGCCTATAGCTCATCGTTGGTTAACGTTCTAGCTGGAAGCTCACTAACCAAAAGGCGGAGAAGATGAGTCGTTTCCTCAGGAACTTGGAGGTGAATGAAACAAGACTATTGGAGGAGCCCATCACCTACTAATTGGAAGCTTCAACCATTGGAGGGGAATGGATTAGAAGACAGATGTTGGTCCAGTTGTGGAAGTAAATGGTATGTATGTAATCAGATTCCATCTCTTTCTTGCTACATCGTACAGTATAGTCATGCAATAATATTGGCCTACAGTTTTCTGTGCTGTTAGCAGCCAATAAATACATACAGTAGAACTTCAGTTATTTGAACACGTTCGGGACTGAGAGGTGTTCAGATATCTGGAGTTTTCAGATAACTGAACACCATACAAATGCATTATAAAGCAGCACTAATATTGGGGTGTGGTCAAGCAATCATGTCTGTATGTGCTACTATTAAATTTAGGGGGTTCGGTTAACTGAAATGGAGATGAAATGTTCAGATAATTGAAGTTCGGATAACTGAAGTTCTACTACATTTAAATATAACTTATCCACAGACTTCTTGTTGAAGTCCTCTGGGGTCACAAAGGTCAAGTTCTCGGTGAAGATTTTATAAATAAATGGCAGGATAGTGGCACGTGCTCACTGTTTAATACATCCTTATAATTATAAGGAAGCTTTACATATCCTAATTATTACTAGAAAACCTGAAGTTTTATAGACGCATTAGTTTCCAATGTGCTGGCATTCTATGGTGTGTGCTAATCGTCCTGCAGGAGTATTTATTATAGAAATAATATACAACCAATTATCTTGCAGTTTTTTTTGTTTTGTTTTATTTTTTGTTTTTTTGTTTTTTTTTCTTTACATAAAATGATCATAGGGAGTTCTTGTTCCTGAAAAGTATCTTGATGAGATGTCGAAAGGTCAGGTTAAATTCTAAATATAAATACAAAAGCAAAGCTTTAGCTATTTTAATGCTTGAATGAAGTCAATAGCTTCGGCGGTCCAGTTTTAATGATTTTTTGTGACTGCCAGTAGTTCGACTGCCATATGGTGGTTACACTGGTGTGAATACTCACACTGTCGTCTCTATCGCTTTTTTCTCTGACCCACCATCGTCATTGACAATGTTTTACCAACCCATTATTGATGATTCTTTACCAACCTAGCTCGGCTGATAAATTATTCATGAATTATACACATACAAAGTTATAAGCGTTGATTTAAGAGTACAAAATATATTAATTATGTGAAATGTCAGCAGACGACCCCCCCCAAAATGCATACACCATTGTTGTTACTGACAGACAAGCGTATTATAAAAAGAGAAAACTGCTTGGCAGGAATGACTGAAATCTCTGAGGTAATTGAAGAATTTTTTGAGACTTTCAAAATATAAATTACAGAATTCAAATTATTCAGTCTCCATTGTGGTTTCAGTACTCTATATGCAGCTCATGTAAGTCTCTATGTGGACCAACAGGAAATTCAACAACCTTATCTGTTCTGGAACAATGAGTGGATCAAAACCTGTTACGAATAAGCCAAAGAATGCTTTCTACAAATAGTAGAATTTCTTCTGATACATTAAGTAGCAATAGGTCATACGGGTCTTTCAAATGATTCCTACAAGTATAATCTAGTTGTGGCTTCAGATCTTTAGCGACAAGAGAGTCACCGAATTTATAATATGAACCATTTAAAATTTTAATTGATGGGAATTAATTCTTTATATATGAATATATAGGTCCATATAAATATATACGGTAAATCTTTTAATATCTGATTTAGTATACAGTAATACATGTGCCATTTGGAACTAATACTTTACAATCATGTCCTAAATGTAGAGGTACTTTTAAGACACCATTGTGAGTGTATGTATGTACCTTTGTTCCATTCCAGACCAGTATGCAACATCTCATAGTTCTCTGCCAGTTTTGATCCCTGGAATTCTTCCAGCTACTAATATTCCAGCAGATGATGGGAAGTTTTGTAGACTCCTGGGTCCTACAATTGTAAGTGAGGGGTGTGGTCTATTGGGGTACCCTGAAGTTATTTGTTAATTATATAGCTATATTTATTCCAGCTAGATATCTTCACAATGTTATCACATGGTGCTATCTCATGGGCTGTATTGCACAAGCTCATTACCTAGTAGTTATAGCAACCACCTGGCTTACCACTTGTTTTTTTGTGTGTTATTACAGTTATCTTTCTATAATGAAGGTATCCTAACAGGTTAGAGCAGCTGCCAAAATATCAGCTGGGGTGTGGGAGCCCCTCTAGAGAGTTTTAGGGCTAACTTTAT
>WLWD01002603.1_pt1 | contig 24520 bp, 17 predicted proteins | sample 6712731 | NCBI WGS metagenome assembly WLWD01 (sample SAMN12718690, study PRJNA576275) | sponge metagenome | isolation source: marine sponge | host: Mycale hentscheli | place: New Zealand: South Island, Marlborough, Capsize Point | collected 2014-11-01 | reverse complement strand
ATGAACACACACATACATATTGTAACAGTTTTGTACTAGATTGGCCTAAGCCCTATCTAGCTATCTATACTTGACAGTATTAATACCTGTATATTTGCTATTAACTATAATTAGGACAATTCAATGACTGACATAACTCAACACAACTGACTATAAAACTCCACAAGTCTCAGTCTTATATCAGTAAATCACACAAAACCACAATGAAGTAATGTCTGTTATCTGATGAGGTCATATCACACCACATCTCCCCCTTTATAGGTAAGTCTCTCTGGGTTTTTTATAGCAAGACCGGTCTGTGAGCGAGTTGCGATACGTCTGGGTACCTCCGCTGGTTGATTATCTGCTGGAGTCTCAATTTCACTAGCTGGTTCAGCTGGGATGTTCGGAAGTACATTCAGATGATTCTGATTCCTTCGAATTTCTCCAGATGGTGTCTCTATGACATATGATCTTGGACTTGCTGCTGGCTGACACACTCTGCCTTTTACTAACTGATTCTCTGAAGTGATCACAACTTCAGAGCCATTTGGTATTTCAGCTTGAACTTGAACTCGATGACGCTGATCATAATTTTCTTTTTGCTTGGACTTGAATTGAACATTATCTCTCCTGAACTGAGGTAGATATGACCACTCTGGTGCTAACATTTTTGTGGTTTGTGGGATAGTTGTACGAAGTTTTCTTCCCATCAGTAACTCAGATGGACTGGGTTTGCACCAAGGCATAGGAGTTGCCCTGTATGAAAGAACAATGGCAGTGATCACTCACGGCCAATTACTCAGCTACATGAAGACGAGATACAACAAGGCTCCTACTTAACGGCTGGCCACTTCTTAATAGGCAGGCCACTTCGAGCTCCACCATCAGCTCCACCCTCTACAGGAAAAGTCACTTCACTTCGAAGATGGAGACTCGTAGAACGTCTTAAGGCAGACCTATGGAAAAAGTGGCTCACCACATACCTGGCCACGCAAGCCCAACGTTCGAAATGGACTCGCCCAGGATTACAACTCAAGAAAGGAGTCAAAGACGAAGTTCTCAGGACCAGAGCATGGCCCCTAGCAAGAATCAAAGAAACTTACCCTGGCTCGGATGGACAAGTCAGAGCTGTCAAACTGAAATGCAAAAACAAGACATATACTCGTGCATCTACACTACTGATACCTTTCTCGCCGGACGAGACGTCTTCCCAAGCCCGCCCCGGGAGTCTGTCTGGGATCACCCAGACATAGAAGATATAACATTTTAGGAACACAATCTCATGATTGTCAATACCTCATCAACACCTAGTTAAACACTTCACCCTTTTCTCATACTATACACAAGTCGTCGGACTTAATGATATTCATGATATGTAAACCCACACTCACCTTCACTTAGTTATTTCTTTATATACCGCATGTACTTTTGATAATTTGTTGTTCACCTCTGAGACCTCTAGCAAGTACCAACGTTAGAGAGTGCGCTCTTTACAGCTACTGAGCAAGACTGCAAGCTCACGCCAGCGGTTGCACTCAGCCTTAGCCGCCACATCAAGTGAACGCCTGGTCCTTCGACTTTGTAAGTAAGGAGGCCATCTGGAACGTTGACCCTCATTTCCCATGCACAGTCTATCCACAGACGCACCAGAGGCTTCCTATACAGCCTCACATTATCACGCCTCATACAAGGCCTAGGGGGTCACGTTCAGCCCTCATTCTGCAGCGCTCCAGTCCTTGATGACCTATCATGTATTTTGTTTAGGATATCCTTCCTCAAAGCTGCTGGTATAACAATACGATGGTTGTACATTAGTAAGTCCCCACAAAGACTCAGTTGAGCTCTGACTCTCCAGTATGGCTTCAAAAGACTTGGGACTGTATCTCTGATAGGCCACTCAGTCCTGCAGAATTATCTTGCCTGTGAGCATTCCACATCTTCAATTTGAGATTGACGGATTTGTTCCAATTTTTGTGGTGAAGCTGGTATTGATGACATTGTGACATGACTGATATAAGCCTCTACTTCCTCCTGCAGTTCCTCTTCTCCCCTCTCACTGAGTGGTACTCTTGACAATGCATCTGCTGCATAGAGAAGTTTTCCTGGAGTATGGTAAGCTGTGTAGTTGTACTTTGCCAATCTTAGGCGAAATCTCAAAATCCTTGGTGGTAAATTGTCCAGATGCTTAGTGTTGAGAAGTGGTACTAATGGCTTGTGGTCTGTTTCCACTTGAAAATAACGACCAAGAACATAGGTGCTAAACTTCTCACATGCCCATGTAACTGTTACTGCTTCCTTTTCGATCTGAGCGTATCGTTTTTCAGCATCCAATATGGTTTCCAATCTTGATCATGTTGCTGAAGTAACACTGCCCCCAATCCATATGAGGATGCATCTGCGGAGACTTTGGTGTCTGCTTCTGGATTGTATAATGCAAGAACTGTCTGGGCAACTTGGAAGTCTTTCCCAGAAGTGACTGATGCTTGCATTGAACTACTAGGCATGTCAAATGAGTTGAGTGAAGAATCAATGCCATTGCTGGAACGGTTTATAGTGTTGATGTACAACCGGACAAGTGAAGTCACTGAAGTAAACGAGGCTAGGAAACAGCTCTTCACTAAAAAATCTAGAACTCTAGAGAACATCCCTCCAACAAAGGCAGCACTTGTGCAGAACATTAGGCGCACTTATTTCCAGGCCATCATTTGGAACCAATCATTGCTTACTAGTCCATAGATTCCAGATCCATATGACTGGGGCTTGGTGAAAGAATCATATGGATGGCAGCCACTCTGGACCACTCTCCCTGAAGCTTCGAATTCTTGCCATGAGTTGATCAGGTGTCGCTGCAAGAAAGGATGCACTGGACGTTGCAAGTGTGCCAAAGCTGCACTCAAGTGTACTGCTCTCTGCCTCTGTTCTGGAGACTGTTAATTTGCTAATTCGAATTTCATCAACATATTTTTGATTACTATATATATTCATGTCTTGATTTTGAGCTCTTGCAATCTTGAAAAGCACCAAAAAAACAATGGGCACCCCTATAATTGTTGGAAATGGCACATAATCACATTAATAGTAAGCACATTTGAACTTTGACCTCTCACGGCCTCAGACGCGAGATCCAACTTCCCTCCACATCTGAAAATAAACCTTATGGTATCTGCTAGCCATGCTAGAAATTTCATGCTTTCTTCATAAAGTGCACAATTTTTTTGCTTATCTGCTGTACTACTAGTGTTTGGTGCAACCGAAGAACATCAGCAATGCTTAGAAGCAGTATTGAAGCGAATTGAGGAAGCAGGGGCTACACTTAACAAGGACAAGTGTGAATTTTGCAAGGATAGCATTAAGTTTTTGGGACACATCATTGATCAAAATGGTATTCAGTCTGATCCAGATAAAACATCAGCAGTAATTCAGATGCCCATTCCTCAGTCATTAACAGATTTACGTCGTTTCATGGGCTTAGTGAACCAGTTGGGAAATTTTCGCCACATATAGCAGAAATCAGTGAACCACTGCGACAGTTGATGAGCACCAAAAGACCATGAATATGGGGTTCTAGTCAAGAACATGCATTCAAAGATATCAAACAGGAACTTTCAGGCAGTTTTCTTTCCTCTGCCAGCGAATGCAGATACAGTATCACACCCGGTAAAAGCATGAAAGACAGGAAGAGCCAGACACTGTGCTGGATTCATTGATGCAGCCATTTAGTGAATTGGTATGTACCGAAAGCTTGACCCAACGCCAAAGGCAAGCCACAACTCATCAGTAGCTATCTTGCTGAAATCCACGGTATGTATGGTCACCTTCATACAACACCCTTTGTGCACAGCATCTGCCGCATGCAGAAGTAGACGAGTATCAGCCTTCTCTTGCGAACATGGGGCAAGACAGGCTAAGTGTAACCCAGCAGGAGAACAGAGGACTTCACATCCAACTGTTACATACACTTCCTTGCCCTCAGCTGAGGGGAGATGAGCAACTATGTTTGACAAGAGAGAACAATTCAGTTTTGTTCTCACTGACTGGAAGGATATCCAACCGAGAAAAGAGGGGAAAAGGCAGGAGTTTCTTGGCAATGCAGTAGAAGGAGCTACCCTTTTCCTGCTGCCTTTTCCCCTCTTTTCTCGAGTTGAGGCTTTCAGGCTTGCAGGCAAGTATACATCCCACACAAGATCAATTCGATTGCTTTTCTTGAGTTGGTCATGGATGTATGATGCAAACACCATTTCTCCATACTCTTGAAACGTTTTCGATAGCATTTTAACCACAACTGCACCATCAAGAATTATTGCATCAGATACAGGTGCACTGCAGTTGTTTTTAGGTAGGTCTGATTCTAGGCAGTGAAGTAGATCAGCTTTAACAACAAGCCGTATTGAGTTGACAGAGCTGGCGGGGCTGCCTAGTTTTGCATAGGAGAAAAAATTGTCAAGATCACCATCTCGTGTTTGACAGGAGATATACAGCCTGGAAAAGAGACCAATATTACTCTTCAGTGCTGCGAGCTGTTCCTTCTCTTGAGACTTGCTCTTGACGGGTGGCCTACTAAACAGTGGTAACTTGTTCTTTGGAATGGTCTGTGTGATGGGTGTTGTACACTGCTCTAGCGTTTCTGACACAAATGCGGCATATTGTTCCTCACCAAGTGTCTCGATCTTTCTCACAGTTTCTGCCACTTGGGTGTCCATGATGTTTCTGGTGTCGATGGCCAGTAGATCTTGGCTGTGTTCGAGAAATGGGTTCCCCATCTGAAGGAGCTTGTCTTCGGAGCGCAAGAGCCCAAGTGTCTAGCTACCATTTAAACTGTCAACAATTTTGTATTTTTTGCTCTCATATTATACGATAAGAAAAATGAATGATTACAATCAAAAACGAGGAAATGACGATGACGATACTTTACCAAACATACCGCCGGCCAAGACAAAGTCTTTCAATAAGAATGTTAGTTTGCTTGAAGCAGCAATGCAACTTTAACGGCTGGCCTCTTGTAGATGCCTGTGGCCGTCTTGACAGTGACAACCCGAACCGTACCGTCTGTTCCAGGATGGACTCCAATGATCCTTCCCATTGGCCACTTAGCAGGAAGAAAGTTCTCGTCTCGCAGAACAACTATGTCATTTATCTGCAGATTCCTAGTTGGAGAGTGCCATTTAGAAAACTTCCGTAAACAGGTGAGATATTCAGAGGACCATCTCTTCCAAAAATGTCGCACAACACTCTGTGTCAGAACCCAGCGGCAAAGCATGGACACTGGTGGGGATGGTGATGAGTCAGGCAAGGCCTCCAGTGGCCGTCCAATCAAGTAATGGCCTGGGGTGAGTACTTCGAGGCCTTCTCCTTCACAAGGTAAGGAAGCTAGAGGTCGTGAATTCAAACAAGCCTCGATCTGAGTCAAAACTGTGGTTAGCTCTTCGAATGTGAATTTGACGTTGCCCATAACTCTCCTTAGGTGAGTCTTGACACTTTTGACTGCTGACTCCCAGAGGCCTCCGAAATGCGGGGCCCTTTCTGGGATGAAGTTCCATCGGATACCTTGTGATGCACAAAATTCAGGGATCTTTCCAGAGGATTTCTGCCTTTCAAGAAATTCAACCAATTCTTTCAGTTAACGAGATGCACCCACAAAATTAGTGCCATGATCGCTCCAAATGGAGTGAGGCTTGCCTCGTCGTGAAATAAATCTTCTAAGACAGGCTATGAACGCGGATGACGAGAGATCTGATACAGCCTCCAAGTGCACAGCTTTGACAGACATGGCCACAAAAAGACAAACATAAGCCTTGACAACCACAGGTTTGCGAACCCTACCTAGCTTGATGTAGACAGGGCCAGCGTAGTCTATCCCTACGTTCTCAAAGATGATTCCTGGAGTAATGCGCTGTGGAGGTAGTTGACCCATGGGTGGAGGCTGAGGCCTGGCAGACGTCCGTCTGCATTGAACACATGCACGAATGATTGATCGGACCGCAGAGCGTTGGCCAACAATGTGGAAACGTCGTCCCCAGCGAGGCATTGACCAGAGTTTGACCAGCATGGAGCAGTCGAAGATGCTCATCTCGAATGATAAGTTTGGTCAAACAGTGCTTGCCACAGAGGATGAGAGGGTGTCGTTGAGCATATGGAAATTGGGAATTGTGCAATCGTCCTCCAACACGTAAGAGTTTACCATCATCGAGGAATGGGCGCAGAGCGCGCAAACAACTGCTCTTGGGGAGCTCCTTTCTGTTTTCAAAGCACTGAATCTCGTCGTGAAAGCTTTGAGACTGAGCTAAATTAATCCAAACAAGCTTCGCTGTATTCAACTCATCAGAAGAAAGAGAGCCAGACTTGGGATCTATTCCCTGATGTCGTGAACGACAGTTGTGTACAAATCGACGCATCCAGGCAGTAACTCTTGTCAAGCATTCAAATCGAGAGAAACGGTCAAAGGGGATAAGGGTATTGATCAGCATGGTGGCGACATGCACTACAATCTCATCTGCCTCTACTTCATGGCTGTTTGGCTGCAGGGATGACGACTGAGGCCATTGACATACTCCTAGCCGAAGCCAGGGTGGACCGTCCCACCAAAGTTCATGAGATAGTAGCTCAGAAGGAAATATGCCCCTGGAAGCACAATCAGCGGGGTTAAGTATGCCTTCCACATGATTCCAGCGACTTGGTGGCACAGCCTCAGTGATGTTTGTGATCCGATTTGCAACATAAGTCTTAAAACGACGTGGGTTCCCGGCGATCCAATTCAATACGATTGTGCTATCTGTCCATGCGAATATATCAGTAGCAGAGATACTAAACAAACTCTGGCAATGTTGCAGTAGTTGAGAGAGAAGATGAGCTCCACACAACTCCAAACGAGGAATAGATAGCCTCTTCAGAGGAGCAACTTTGGTTTTCGCAACCACAAGTGAGGTGTGAATGGAGCCAGCAGCATCCACCATCCGAACATATACAACTCCGGCATAAGCCGACTCGGATGCATCACAAAAGCCATGCAACTGCCAGAAAACAATGTTGACATCCTTGGGGAAATAACATTGAGGGATACATTTGCCAGTGATTAGAATGAGTTCAGACCTCCATTTCCGCCACTTCTGCTGAATATCTTCAGGCACAGGTTCGTCCCACTGAATCCTCTCCTCCCACACACGTTGTAAGAGAACTTTGGCCATGATGATAACTGGGGAGAACCAACCAAGAGCATCAAAAGTCTTGGCAATGTCCGATGTGAGCAAACGTTTTGTCATAACTTCCGCAGCTGGAAAATCTGCCACGGTCAAGCGAAAGTGATCAAGAGTTGAATTCCATCCAATTCCCAAGGTTTTGGCGTACTCGTCAGGGCCTGATATCGGGTGAACTGACTTCTGCTCACGTAGCTGAGGATCAATATGTTTCAAAACTTCCTCCTCATTTGAATTCCATTTACGAAGGAGAAATCCTCCCTTAGCGAATAGAGCTTGAAGCTGGTGATGCAATTCAATGGCTTGTTCAATTGAGTCTGCGCCTGTAAGTCCATCATCGACATAAAATGATTCTTCCACTGCCTTAGCAGCCAGAGGGAATTCAAGTACATGGTCTAGAGCGTTTTGTTTCACACACATATTGGCAATAAATGAGGAAGCTGAAACTCCAAAGGTCAAACGAGTCATCCTATAATCCATGAAACGATGAAGATTACGATCTGACTCAGTTAATGTAATCGCTCAGTACATGCGACTAACGTCTGCAGTCAGAGCTACTCTATGGAGCCTGAAGCGCAGGAGAACATCAGTCAGCGACAAGTGTACAGTGGGACCAACTAAAAGCAAATCATTCAAAGAGATACCACTAGATGTCTTGTTCGACGCATCAAAAACTGCACGAATCTGGGTTGTCGTACTGGATGCCTTCGTTACCACGTGCATGGGCAAGTAGTATACTGAATGGGGTGACTTGTGTAGATCATTCTCAGGTACCACCTCTGCATGACCAGAGTCGAAATACTCATCAATGACTGCCTTGAATTCTGAAAAGTGGCCCTTCATATGCAGAGAGCGCTCAAAGCTGATAAATCGTCTAACGGCTTGCGATCGAGATTCTCCAAGAGGTTTGACTTCAGATTTCTTGAGTAGTGGAACCTCGAATCTTCCATCCTCTAATCGAATGTGATGACTTTCAAAGTGATCCATAACCGCCTTCTCTTCCAATGTGTAAACTGATTTAGCAAACGATTTTTCCTCAATCTCGCAGAACCGACGTAGAAGATCATCACCTGTCAGTACAGTGACATGATGAGAAGTAATAGTGGGAGTACAAGGACTTGTGCATCCAGACAAGATCCAACCAAAGTGAGTCTCGAAAGCAGTGGGAGATCCTTCAGGTCCCGTGCGTCGCCCTTCGAGCATTACTTCTGAGAAGACTTCGATACCCAATAGCAGATCTATTCTTCCAGGTTTTCCGAACCCTGGATCAGCAAGATGAAGATCCATAAGATGATTCCAGTTCTGATCAAAAGCGACGTGATGTAGAGGTAAGTCACAAGTAACTCGAGGGACAATAACGGCAGAAGTAGAAAACTTCTTGTCTGGATTACATTCAGAGAATACACGAAAAGTGGTAATAGGATGCACGGAATTGCGCGTAAATCCAACTACTCCTGATATCTTAGTATTCTGGTTGTACTGCGGAAGATGAAGATTCTGGGCAAGACACTCGGAGATGAAGGATGCTGATGAGCCGGAATCAAGTAGTACTCTCTGGCCTTCATGGAGGAACCATCAGGGCCTTCGACTCGCACACTACAAGTCATCAGCAACAAATTAGACTTAATTTCTGTAGCAGCGTGTGAAGACGTGATGGGTGCAGCAGGGATTGGCGCAGCAGTAATGGGCGCAGCAGTAACAGGCGTGGCAGTGGCTGGCGCAACAGTAACAGGCGTGGCAGTGGCTGGCGCAGCAGTGAGTTGACCGGGAATACTTGCAACACTGGATTGGGTCTTCCCTTCAAGGTGGAGGAGAGTGTGGTGAGGTCTCTGACAAACTCGACAACGATGCAATGATTTGCAGTTCCGAACAATGTGTCCTGGTTTCAAGCAATTGATGCATAGTCTGTTGGATTTCAATGCTGATCTCTTGTCATCGTGATGCAAAGACTTGAATTTTGGACAGGCATACAGAGGATGCCTTTCTGACTTGCACACCACACACATACTTGATGAATCTGCACTAGCTGCAAAGGATGCCACGGCCTTCAGGTTAGAGAAACTCTTCTTGTAGGGCTCAAATTTGAATGATCTTTTACTAGAGTCTGGCATTGAGACTTCAGATGCCTGTGCTCTGAGATTGATGAATTCCAACAGTTCTTTGTAGTGAGGTACGTCATGAGATGATTGACTATGGCGTTGCCGTTCGAACATGGTGTTGACATCCAGCTTAAGTTCCAACAACGAGGTAACGAATGAACCAGATGGTTCATGGCCTAGAGCTTTAAGTGCACGTAAATGTTGCTGGGCCACATCATATAAGCGACGTAATTCCCTTCCTGTTCCATCTTTCAAGTTGGGAACTTCCAAGATTTTCTGTACATGAGCCTGATGTATCAGTCGAGGGCGATCATAGCGTGATTTCAAACAGGTAAGAGCTTCGTTATAGTGGTCACCAGATCTAGACAATCCTTCTATCGATGTCTTAGCACTCCCATCCTTGAGGGCATGGCGTAGATAGGCAAGCTTCTCAGTGTCTGTAAGGTTAATTCGAGAATGTACGGATACATCAAATTGTTCCCAAAAGGTCTTCCAATTGAGTATGTTCCCATCAAATGTGGGTACATCAAGTTTAGGAAGCTTGACTCCACTCGGATCCGGCATGCTAGAAATGCTGGGAGGGTTGTGTGCTCGCAATAATTTCTTGATGGCCAGAGATAGATCAAATATATTCCTTTCAATGTGATTGAGAAGAAGACCTAGCTCACTATCATCCTCCACTTCAAAGGTAAGTAGACTTCGACGTATATCAGTAGATTCCGCTTTAATTTCTGTAAGCTGTTCAGTGTATTGCTGTAGTAGACAGATGCCATCCTCGCCTGTAGGAAGCGCAGAGGTTCCATCTTGCACAGCCTTCAATCCTCTTTCAAGATTTTTTAGACGTTTCAGAGCCTTCTTGGGTTCACTGGAGTTTCGGGACAAACAAATGGTTGAAAGATTTTCCAAACGAGAGGTGAGTGCAGCCACGAAATCATCATGTTCATCGAGAATAGCTTGCTGCGCCTCCAGCTCTGCTTCATCATCGATCAGGTCAATGACAGCGTAGTGATGAACTTTGAACTCTGCAACCAAGGATTCCAGACGTGTGGTAAGGCGTCGAGGTTCTTCCGAGCTTAGGTCGGTAGAATGTTCCAAAACATCCAAGCGGTTACTAATACGAGTAAGAGAGGCCTTTACGATTCCTCGCTTTTTCTTGCGACTCGAGAGAGCACGCACAGGGTCTTCAGTCATGGACGATACAGTTATGCGAAGGCAGGGAACACGTGGTCGCCGAAAAGCTAATAAACTGCTAACGCAAATGCTCCGGAAGATAACTAACAGTGAATCGCCGGTTCTATACAGGGTATCCGGCTCGAAGGACCATCTATGAAGGAGCTTGTCTTCGGAGCGCGAGAGCCCAAGTGTCTAGCTACCATTTAAACTGTCAACAATTTTGTATTTTTTGCTCTCTAATTATACGATAAGAAAAATGAATGATTACAATCAAAAACGAGAAAATGACGATGACGATACTTTACCAAACAAAAATGTGAGCTATTGAAACACAAACAATACACTAGGACACAAACACCATCTCTTCCAGCACTGCCACAAGTGCCTTAACATCCTTCAGAAACGCTGCTTGCACTCCAGGTTGCTGGTCATGGTGGTGATGTCTAAGGTCACTAGCTCCATCATGTTGCTTTATGGCTTGTTCTTCAAACTCTGCAGTTATCCTTGCAATTTCGGGCCCTGCTATCATCCAGCGTCTGAGCGCTCCTGGATTGCTAGTCAGTCCAATGACCCCAGCACAACCTTTCACCATTGCGTTGTTTTGTTCATGGCACTGGTCAAGTGCCATGGCAGAGATGCTGTTGCACGTTTTGTGAACCGCAAAATTTCCAGACTTGAATTCTGCTGCTATATCTGGGTGTTTTAAAGCGAGAGTTTTCATGTCACGAATGTGTACAGGAAGCCATCTGGAGTAGTTCGTATGATCCAAGGCAAACATTCAGGGCATGGGGATTCGATGTATAGCTGGAAGTTCGCTTCATGGAGTGACCTGATGTATCGCAGCAATAGAAGCTCCTATGAAAGCGTCTTAAGCCAGTAGTCAAAGTGAACACTGTCTTGTGCTCGTTCTTTGCACCACTCCTCAAAAGGTGGACAATCTAGTTGCATGGCATCACTATAAGCTTGCTGAAGGAGGGTATAAAGACTTGCAGCTGTGACCTGGTGTGCATGGCGGGTCTTGGTGACATGGCTGGCATGTATGAAAGAATTTGCTGTTCCAGAACTTGCTATGTCTGCCTGTACCAGGGCGTTTGTCCAGCCACTATCTGCCAGCCAGTCTCCTAGCAATTTCAGCACAGCCATCTCAATGTGGAGACCACCGAACATGATCACAAAGTTATGTTCATTGGCATGTGCTGAAGTGTCTGAAATCGGAGAAGATCTTCTGCCAAGGATGCATAGCCACTACCAATGGATTGCCTTGTTGACCTGAGAGGACACTGCAAAGATTCATCTCTTACTGTTTGGCAGAGTACACAAAGTTCTCAGTTGGTTGTCAGAGTAGTGGATCGCTTGGATGTAGAAGGCTGGGTAGGGTCCACTAAGATGTGACGTTTAAATAACACGTATTGTTTTATTGTTGTTTTCCCCCTTCAATTCAAACAGTTGCAGCGAGTAGTTACTATGGCACTGAAATCCTTTTACTGTGTATGCGTAATTAAAAAACTCGACCTTGTTTTCAATAGCTTCAGTGTTAGAAGTCAAGATCATTCATATAAAAATAGTATAGTTTTTAGGCTTGCTCGCCATTTGTGCGCAAGCACATCACTAGTATTATATTGATTTTCAATTGTTTCACCCCTAAAAGTATCACGCTCGCTCTCTAAAAACATATATCCAGTTTTCAATCATTCAACCCTAATTATACTGTCTCGTTCCTTTGCTCACCAAAAAAATATTAACCATTGAGGGTCTCAGGTCGTATTGTTGTTTGAAGGTGTCCCCTAGCTCCTCGTAAGACTTGCGTTAATAAATGTAGCTGAACCAGGTAAATTACTGAGTAAAAAGTACCATTCAGGCCTGCAAACAGATAAGAGAGTAGAGCGCCGTTTCTTGCATCACTTATGCCTGCAGCGCTAAAGTTGGGGAGAATCGCTCAGAGTACGATGTCCAGTCTTGTTTTGCTGGGTCCAATAGCTTGAATCCTGCTACTGTGGTCATGATAAATCTTCTACCTGATTCTAAGTTTTATCCTCGTCGCCAGTTGTTATGTTCGTATGAGTAATAGCACGGGTAACCATGCTATTCGGGATTAATAGCACGAGTAACACGATTGAAATAGCACGAGGCGAAGCCGAGTGTTATTTCAATTGCTTGATCCCTAATAGCACAAGTTACCCGTTCTATCACTCGCTAATAGTAGGCCAGTTAAAAAATGTCTTTTGCACAATTATAGCTACACTGTATTGTTCACTCACTATCTCCTTATTTCAGGATTAGCTTCCGCTGGAACTTTCTTTTCAACGTACGACCCCTCCTAATCTGTTGTAAAAAATTCTGTCTAATACGGGTAGAGGTTCTGTGGTAGAGAAGAATGACGTTGTCTCCAACTATGAACTACTCGGACTGTACGTTTACAAGGTTAACGCTGCACGCATGCGCACTTAACCGTACTATTTCACTTAGCTACCGAGGTATTTCACAGTTTCCACTTAGTTACTGAAGTATTTCAATTAGTTACGCGCTATTTCACTTTCCCACCGTGCTATTTCAAGTGAACAGCGATTTTCCCCATTCATTTTTGAAAGGGCAACTTACTGGCCGTACTATTTGTACTTAAATACACGCGTCTGTCGCGTCTGCCCTGTCTGTCGTAACAAAGCTCCACACTGCAAACGTTATTTTTCCGATTTCAATATTCATTATAATCAATACAATGCAAATAAAACCGATGCTGTATAAATACCCAGGCTATAATTAATGTGACCACAACTAAGGAATTGCATTTAACCACCATAATCCTAATAAAGGTATAACTTAAAAGTGACAATTCTAGCATAGTAAGTTATTACTTAATGAACAAATTGCAGGGAACAATGTTAAAAGAATAGTGAGGAATTAAATGATATTCACAAGAGATTAATATGTATTTATAGTCAATGAATATAGTCTTTTACTTGCTATTGAGTGAATAGCATCAGATATATTGAACACAGTAAGTCCACTTTAACCCTCTCGTTCCCGAATTGTTTGGACGCGCGGGGAAAAATCTAATCTCCTACCGCGGAATAGTGCATTACCGTTTTATTTTTTTAACTCGATGCTGGCTGGGAAAACCCCATAGCAACCATATATCACTAAATAGACCAAGAGTTTGGGATTCCCCTCATTTTTTGATTGAGAAAATTGAATAATATTTAGGCCCTCTACTATTACTTTAAAAAAAAAAAATTTTTTTCCCAAAAAATTCCACTTTTCCCATCAATAATAATAATAAAAAAATAGAAATAATATTGTTTGATGTACTTTATACCAATATTATATTAGTTCAACAATAAAATATGTTGTTTGTTGTGTGTGGTGCTGATTGTGATCATGTAGGAGACATCTATGAGTGTCCACAAGGAACATACGCCATTGGACGTCGAGCTCCACTACAAAACAATTTCATATACACAAAAACACCAACAACAAAGATATTTGTAATACAAACAACAAATTATTCATGATCCTATATAATTGCAATTTTATGATGTATTGTATGCGGTTTCATACAGGATTTTTGTTTGGGAGGGAGGGGGGTGGGGCTCCGAGTGTACTTCGCCAGGTCCAGCATCTTCTCCTTCATCAATGGAAGACTCTGCTCCTGTTGCCTTATCTGCTTCCTCTTCACAATCCCTCTTCACAATCCCTCTTCACAATCGGGTCGGTGACTGCATACACATCTGGTCCTAGTAGTACATTCTGGTAAAAAAAATTAAATTTTTTTGAAAATTTGAAATTGTTCAACAAACCACAACCCACTTTCAAATCTCAAAACTCAATGAAATATATATATATTATAGCTAAACAGCTTTCTCCATCTCAATATAGCTATAAATAAGTCCTTTCCACAACAGAAGCTTGCTAGTTTTCAAGAGAAAGACAAGAGAAAGACAAGCTTACATCGATCATCTTTTTGACTTCCATTGTCAGTGTCAGAGTTGACGGGGTCTGGTCCCCAACCCTGATACAGGGCCTCCTATAGCCCTAGATGTCGTCTCCCTCTTCTCCGCTTGATCCTGAGTCGCTAGAGTCAGTATCAAGCAAGTATAAAACTTCCACAGCACTGTAACTGGTAGACGCCATCTTTCCAAATTGACTTCAAAAAAAAATTTTTTTTTGCATAGTTACCTGGATCACACGACACGCTCACTTTTTTCCTGTGATGTAATAAGCATTACCTAAGCCTGTACGTAATGGGGAGGCCCCCAGTTGAACTGGCGATTTTATAAAAAAAAAAAGAAGACAGTAAGTCAAACCGCAAAGTCTTGGTCGGCAAAGAAGCGGTTGTTTCAATGTGTTATGGAAGGCTACTGGGCTCAAGCAATTTTTCGCTGCTTCTACAAAGCTCTGGAGATGACTGGATCCATAAATGAAGCTGCTGTGAAGACGGTAACTTTTTTAAAAATTCGACGGAGAACCGATGTTTTTTTTTTTTGCCGAGGAAGAAATAAACGCAACTGCTGTGAGGTACTGTCGAAGCAGTCCTGGCTGAAAGCTATTTTAGATGCTTCTCCAATGCATTTGGCACCTGTGTATGCAATCTGAAGGTTCTAGCTATAAAGTAACTATTTTTAAAAATTCGGAGAAGCCAACCGGTCTTCACCCGCTTTTAAGCGGGATTGGGAACGAAAGGGTTAATCGTAAGATTTTTATGATTTAAAAGTTAGTTTTTATTCATATAGCTAATAATATTATTAAATAATAATAATAATAATAATATTAGTAATAATGCTATTAATAATAATAATAATAATAATAATAATAATAATAACAATAATAATCATTATAATGAGTGTAATAATGTGTGTGTGTGTGTGTGTGTGTGTGAATAGTGAATTAAATACAAGTATAAGCTTATCAAGTCTGCTTGATTCTAAGTCAGAGTGTAGGTTGGTACATAATCAGTTAAATTAATGAGTTTTGGTTAAACTCAATTTAAACTTAATACATGTAAATAATTAGCAACTCTTTTAAGTCATTTTTTACTTCCAAACTAATGAGAAGTTTTTTTAGAAAGAAATGAATAACAACAGCAGGATAACAAAACAACAACAAGCAAGTAACTGATTAAAAAAAGAAAAAAATCAGAGAATTTCAACAGAAATAGGTCAGCTGAGACTCAATTATTATAAAAGCCTATTGTAGAGCACCAGGGATTTGAAGGAGTGATACATTAATGCTGTCTACCCGACAGTTTTGCATTCACTTTAGTTCAATAATGAATTGAAGTATAGTACAAACAGGGTATATGGGGTTTTATATGTCTAGGAGATGTACTCAAGGTTGTAACATTACCTTGGGCAAGATTATGAATTGCTTAATTAAGTCTCTCCAAGTAGTATAGACACCACTCAATGATAGTTAATTTCATTTTTTTTAAACTAATTAATGTGAAACATGAAATATATTTTTATTGTGAAGTAGCCTTTGCCAGACAATCACATGGAATTTAAATTGCATACTCCTGGATTTGTACCCATATTTGCATCTGCATTATTAAGCATTCAATTTCTTAACCTGTCTATTCTTGTAAAGTAAGCATGATGTATAAATAATCATAGTTCTTACAATAAATTGTCAATAATGATTTATTTCTTTCCTACTACTTTATCATGTAGAAAAAAGACAGGATGGCTGAACAATTAGATGAAACCGATATAGATGAAATCATTGACTTTTGTTCCAAGGATTTAATTACAGGTCATATACTGCGAAGTTTTAGCTGCTTATATGATATACAAGGCATTTAATTCATAGTTACATTTCATATTATTATTATTATTACTTTCAGATCATACAAATGCTGATATTATTGATAAAGTGAAGTGTAAGTAGATCAATGTAAACTCAATATTCATCATAAAGTAATTATTTCATTTTATTGAATAGGAATTTAGATAATTATTTGACACACATAATGCAATGAAATATTGAACATTAAATCAACTATTGTATAGAACTGCTATTGTTTTTTTTTATAGCTACAGCTAATATAAAACTTAATGTCAGTTGTAGTTGTAGTAACTTTCTTCACCATGCCATTACTGGACAGATAGGTTTCCTATTCATTTAACTACAGAGCACATTGCATTGTTGAGAACCTGCTTGAATGAGTTGACATAATAATTTATATTAATACAGCTTCTACAGAACTGAAGACTCCTCGAGACTTAAAAAAGGTACAATATTATGTGTATGACACAGTTCAAATTTTTTTAAATCATTACAGTTTTATGAATAATGAGTTATTTAGTAGAGAACTTGCACTTTTTAGACAGATAGATATAACTGTGCTTTCCGGTAAAACTGTATAACTGTAATGTCTTGCCCGTATAAACTAGTGTTAAGAGGTGTTCATTTCAATTGCGTACATAAAAAAATATGTGTTTATATATTTTTTACGTTATTATGTGTGTATGACAATAAATGTTTTTTGGCAACCTGACATTTGCTACTATACCACCACAGCCCTGGAATGAAGGCTGTGTGTGTGTGTGCATGTGCGTGCATGCATGCATGCATACATGTGTGTGCATGTGTATGTGCATGCACGTTGAGTGAGTCAAGCCGGAGTCCCAGTGCAGCTTGATTTTCAGCAAGACAGCTACTGGAAAAGAGCAAAGATTGACACAGCTTTGTTCATGCTTTCCGTAGACCTGAGAAAGGCATAGAGCACAGTCCCTGAAGAGCATTGTGGCAGATACTGGAGAATTATGGTGTGGCCTCGATTAAGCACAAGGTTATTTAGTCCATTCATGGGGGAATGAGTATGGCTGTGAGAGTGGAGCAGGGAGTCACTGATGAAATAAAAAGGCAGTTCCACTTAAACCAACAATGTAGAGTCACCTACAATTGGGCATGCGGACGAAATTTTAGAAGACAATGTGATCTTACCCATCACAAGTGCTTCTGCACTTGTTTACCTAGCCACAATGATACAATACCCTAAGTTTTGAGACTTCCCCAGTCATCCAAAGACGTTCATACTTGTTCTTCAATGCTCTGATGATTATCCAGGACAACTTTTTGTTATAGGCTATCATATAGATGGGCAGCTTTTGACCAAAGTGTTCAGCATTATTGGGTAACAAGTGCTTCTACTTTTATTGTGAATATTACTTTCTGGGCTGAATATCTATAGCAAACTGTCCAGTAGTCATTCAAGTCTGCTGTGGTGAATCACAACATCAACAACCACTTATCACACTCATCAGAGTGATGTTGCAAGATATTTTACTCTCAGGCTGTATTTTCACTTGCCTCTGGCACATGAAAATAAATTAGCTTGGTCGTGAAATATTTTGCCATATCACACTCTGACTAATGTAATGAGTATTTATGTATAATTCATGGTTAAAATGTTTATTATGTAAGTTAGTTAAATCACTTCAATAGTAAAAAACAACAACATCTAGCTGGCAGTTAGCTTATGTTTGTTTATGAAATATTGATATGACTGTTTCTTGTTATGTAAGCACATAATAGTTGATGCTTATTATTTATTTATATTAGTTGAAGCTGTTTAATGATCCGATTCATGGTTCAATATTACTGAATGTACTGGAAGATGCCATAATTAATACTCCAGAATTCTATCGTCTCCGAGACTTAAAACAGTTAGGTATGAAATTAAACAAGTATAATGTGAACTTAATTATAGTTATCTAAAGACAATTATTCGATATGAAGCATTGTAGAATAACATTTGTAATCACAAACACCGAGGCACAATGTTTAAATCTTATAAGTATGCTAATACATTGTGATTTATTGGTGACATTGAAACACAAATATTATTTATTTAGAATACAAATACTAATAGAGCAATATTAATGTATGTTGATAAGTGACATTTCCATATGATTTTTTCATTAAAATATATTTATATTTTAAGAGTTTGCTATCTTGCGGGTGAGTTTGTGAAACATCTGCGACAGGAAGAATCGATATCAGATCTTGATGAATTCTGTATTCGCTTGGCTGGATTATGTCATGATTTAGGTAATTTTATTTTCTATACATGCCATAGTAGAACCTCCGACAGTGAACACTCCAATAGAAAATATATAGTTTATCATCTCTCAAAGCAAACAACCTCTGATTAGTGAAGTGAAGCCCCAGTCCCAAATTATTCTAGTTCGGAGGTTCTATTGCATTGAGAAGAAACATTATGATGATTATTACATGCAAAAATAATTTGTCAGGCCAAATATTAGCTTTACTATCCCATTGATAATCTTGTGATATTCTTTGCTACCTTATTCCGATTGATTTTAATATTTTTTTCTATTGTTGCCTAAGCATTATATATTTTGATAACATACATCTAAACATGTTTGAAATATACTAACTGAAAGTTAACTAACCAGAGTGATGTTTTGTTAAATTGTGCTATTAGGTATTTCCATAATTATTACAATATTTCCATGTCATACTGTAATGATTCATATTAATGTCGTTAAAAGGCTTCAAAGCACGCTTCACATAGATTCCGGGCAATGAGAATTGAGCTTAAACAAGAGTCTAAACTGACTATAAACTCACCTCATAATATAATCACATCTTTGCTCTGATGTTATTATTAACCCTCAGCATGCATGCACAAGGTTATAATATAATATTTAGTTTTTCATCAGTTAATCAGTCTGTCAACAATGGATCTCAAAGACAGTTGCTTCTCATAGAATAAAAGAGGCACCAAACTATAAACTATTTAATGAGCCAGAAATTTTTGTTTTGGCTTACCGCAGTAGTTTTTGCTATACGTTGTGCACTGTACAGAGTGCTGGAATTATGTTGTTAAATTCTTTCTGCCTGAGAAAATGAATTTGCGACTAATGTATAGTAGTGCTGGGGGTTTGCACTTTTGATGGCACATTTTTAAACCTGATTCTCATAACTATAATATAATGGTGTACTTTGTGTGAGTTGCCCCCCCCCCTCCCCCTCCTTAGACCTTCTAATTAAAAATACTAATGAACCGGTTGCATGACAATATTGAAGTTGAATAACCCTTTCGGGTACATATAAAGCAAAAATTCAGTGATTGCTACAGCCTTACTTTTCTGTATTCAAGTGAGATTTATTGATCAATTTGTTTATATTAAAATATGTAGGACACGGTCCATTTTCTCATTTATTTGAGCTAGTCTTAGAAGAAATAGAAGTAGTAAGTGAACAAATTTAATATAATTTATATTAATATATACACTCTCCACAAAATTCGGGTTTAAAGCATGAAAAAATATCCACTTTAATGTTTAAAAGAATTCTCTTGGAACATCCAAACGTTTTGAGAATATTCACACTTTTGAAGCTAAAGAAAGTTCATGTGGAAAAAATATGTGTCATGATTGGATCTGAGGAAGTAAGTTAGCTTGTAGTGTGAAATTTACAATAGCAATTCTGTTGTGATGTAATTATGCAGGCAGAATCAGAATCAGTAAAGAAGGAAAAACAAACCAAAGCATATTTGTATGAGGTAAGGCTTAATTATCCTGAAAGCCACAAAGTAGTTACATCATTGAGGTAAGCCTTACTTGCCTCGATGTATGACAGAATATTTATTATGCAAGAATAAGTGTTAATGGCACTATGTTATTCTAGATTGTTGCTAACAAGAAGAGTGGTCTAGATGTAGATAAGTGGGACTACTTTGCCAGAGACTGTTATTTTCTAGGTGTAAAGAATGAGTTTGACGCAAGGTAAGTGTTTATACATCTTAATGTATGTATTTTTTATGATGAGAGTGTTGTTTGGAACAAATTATATATTGCGAGGTGAGATGCTGTGGAGCATACATATTAAAGCTAATTGTTGTTGTGTTTTTAATTGGTGATAATACAGTGAGCATAATACTAACTGATTGTATTAAAAAACAACATATTATATACTGTTGGGCCATGAACTGAATTCCCGTTGTCCACAATACAGTTCATGCCACCAGATTTCTTACTCCATTTTGTGAAAATAATACTCTTTATTAATGATTGGTTATCATAACAAAAGTCAACAATTTACGCAAAATATACATATGAATACAATTGAAAAACATAACCAAGGCAATGTAATAAATCTATGCGACATACTAGCCATACATGGATGATAAACAACGATAAATAAATAATGAACACACATGCGTAGTTCAGACGTTCATGTGCGAGAGGAATAGTCCAACACATACATACATGTATGAATACATTCCTGCATGGATGCATGCATGAATATATACATCATACATACATATATGCATACATGCATACATGTATATATACATACATGCATACATACATACATACATAAATACATACATAACAACATAATAGCTAGACTGGGTTACCATGAGATCTGCCATTTTAGAAATCTGACATTTTAGAAATCTGCCATTATATGAATCTGAATGTAAGGTGGATGCTGCAGCTTGAGGCCAATGCTTTTAAACATTGTCTATTCACATCCCAATCTAACTGTTTGAAAATGTAGCAATAGCTAAAAAACCCATAGTAGCAATTTTGTGACAGTAATGAATACAGCATAGTAAGAGTCGTACAAATTACTCGACTTCTAAATGCAACAGTGAGTGAATCTACTTAAAGAACGGACTAATCAGATTGCTCACATGTGGCCAGCTACATTCTAAATAATAAATATATACAATATTACACTAAAAATAGGCCTAGGATGTGGTGACAGGCAATCACTTAACCAAGATTCTCATTAACACCACACCCAGTATAAAACTTTGTGCCTTCATTTTCCATGTTATTATTAATGAAGATATTAGTTAAACCAACTGCTAAAATCACCACAATTAAATCTATTGTTGAAACTTCACTTTAATATTGTTTACTCACTTATATACAATTATCTGTATTCTACTATACCAGCTTTTACATACTCTTATGGTCACATTATTTATTTACTTATTCCTCACCCATGACAATTGTACTGCTAGGCTTCTGCTAGGTATCTTCTCACTAGCAATGTTAACCCTCAGTGTGCATGCGCATGAGGGATATAATAGTCTCTTTATCATTCATTCTGTCAACATATAATATCTCGAAGATGGTGGACTTTTAGGCATTGAGAGAAGAGAACTTAGACTACATGACGATTTAAGTCCCTTTAATTTTGCCACTTTATTTGGAACTTAGGCTTAGTTTTTATTAGAAAACAAGAGAAAAGGCTAATGCAAATTATTGTATTTTTTCACAAACTAAATAATGGCGAAGGTTTGCTCTCTTAGTGCTCTAGTTTGGTTCATGACCAGTGTAGGATTATTCAAGATATCACCCAATTATATTAATAAGTAATAGTATGTATATATGTACACATTATAATTTATTCTATGTTAGATATCTTTACAATAGTTTTTTTAGGTTGTGACCCATGAGAAGTCATGATACCTCATTATTTTATCTCAAGTTGTATTAAGCCAGATCATTACCTTCAGATATGCTAGCAGTCCCATTTGAGATCAAGCAAGTGTTCAGACTTTCTTAGGCAGATCATTTTCATATAATTCTATTATTACTACTCCATAACAAACACGCTTATCTTAGTAGTTTGTGGGAAGTTGTTTCTCTACGAAAGTTTTCCAGCCATGTCAAATCACCTACATAATAGTTAGACACTGCCACCAAGGGCACTACTGTGTTTAGGGTCCCGAAGGCCTCAGGCTGTGGCGTCCCGAGCGTAGCGAGGGCGCTACTAAAGGGGCCTGAGGGACCCTAAACACAGTAGCGCCCGATGGTGCGCAGTGCCTAACTAATTTAGAACATAGCAACCGCTAACCGTTTCCAAGCGATATCTGAGTTGACTATCTAGCTAGCATGCTAAGGTTTTACAACTCTGCTCACGAAGACATCACTAACCAACCTAGTCAGTACTGTGGAAGTCCTGCGTGCTTAGGGGAGCCTTGGTGCAGTGCTTGGGGTATATGCAAAGCTAACTTAACGATGGAAACACCCGAAGAAGCTTCCTTCGCCTCTGAAGACGACGTCTACAGTCCCTTATTTGCAGCGCTGAGTCAGCAACTCGACAGCTCCAGCCCCACTGAACCAGCCCTGCCCACTTTTGTGGAGTGTGAGCCATCTCATCCCATTTCCAGCTCACCTCCGGCCAAAAAGAGAAGACTGTTTGCACCCATAGGACAGACAAGGACGTTGAAGAGGCAAGGGCCAGTAGTGTCCCCAAAAAAACATTGGAAGATACAAAGTACTGTCTGGGCTTGTTCCAAACCTGGACAGAATACAGAAATAGTGAGAATGGGGACAATATTGGTCCAATTGAAGAGCTCAGCATGGAGGAACTTCAACATTGGCAGAGTAGATTTGTATTAGAGGTAAGTATTTAATTGGTATCACAGAGCAAATAACTAGTTGTTATTATACATAATCATTGATAGGTGAGAAAGAAAGATGGTGAGGAATTTCTACCAAACAGTCTGCACCACATTGTCTGTGGCATCATGAGACATTTGAGGCATACTTGCTATCCAACCATAGACTTTTTTCTCACACGGAATTTATTGATTTCAAGAGATCTCTTGATGCCGAGATGAAACGCCTACAGAGCAAAGGAATTGGATCGACAAAACGGCAAGCAGAAGTACTGACCAGAGAAGATGAAGAGAAACTATGGAAGGAAGGCTTACTTGGTGATACAACTCCACAGCAGCTACTGGATACCATTATTTTTTATAATGGTCTTTACTTTGCTTTGCGCAGTGGCAGAGAGCATCGACAACTACGAATACATCCTTGCCAGATACAGTTGGTAGAAAATGATGGTGAGCGTTCCTACTTAAAGTATACCGAAGACACATCTAAAAATAGACCTGGTGGATTAAAGGGTAGAAAAATAAAGCCCAAAGTTGTTATTCAGCACTCTAACAATGATAATCCAGAAAGATGCATTGTTCGGTTGTTCAAGAAATACACTTCCCTTTGTCCTCATTCAGCAACTGCATTCTATTTACAACCAGCAAACAAACCCACTGAAGCAGTGGATTCAGCAACTGCATTCTATTTACAACCAGCAAACAAACCCACTGAAGCAGTGTGGTACACAAGTAAACCACTTGGTCATAACACCTTAAGTAAAACTATCTGCAGACTGTGTAAGACTGCTGGCATTGAAGGGTTCAAAACAAATCACTCTCTTCGGGCAACAGCAGCAACCAGACTTTATGAGTTGGGAGTAGATGAGCAAATGGTCATGGAACGAACCGGTCATAGAAGTCTGGAAGGAGTGAGAAGCTATAAGAGAACAACAAGTCAGCAGCAACAAGTTTTATCCGATATACTGAGTAGCAATATTCCAGAAAGAACTACCAACCAGCAGCAGTTGCAGATGCTTCATCACCACCAGCAACTCCATGATGCTTCATCTACTCATCCATCCAATTCCCTGGAACTACAACAGCCAACTTTCTGCTCTGAAACTGCAAGCACAAACATTTCACACCTTTCAAACACTAAAAACAGTTTACCTGGACATTCTTTTTCTTTCAACTCATGCTCATCTGTAACCTTTAATATCAATTACAACTAAGCCAAGTAGTTCAAAAAAAAAAAAATTAATGCCCTGAGAGCGAGGGCATCTATATGTAGATGCCCTATGCCCTGAGAGCGAGGGCATCTACATAATAGAAGCCCTCCCTGAAGGACTTAAGGGATTTAGAGTCCCTCAGTCACAATACAAAAGCTACACCAGCTATGTTCTAATAAACTATTAGATGGGGTATGTGGGATAGCTCCTATGGGCTCACTCTTCGAAGTGTTGCAGAGAACTAACTTTAAAGCTGAATGACCAACTCTAGTACAAACTTCTGCTGTGAATATACAAACATAGAATGAACCACTTATTACATTCATTGAATATATCTAGCCATATTATACTCATGTAATGTATATACAAGCACACTCAATGCTCAAATTCTTCTATATTTTTTGTCTGTTTTATTTCCTATTACTTCTTTAGTCATCTTGGTAAGGTCCCACTATTTTAAATTATTATAGTTGACTTAGT
>WLWD01005772.1_pt1 | contig 24532 bp, 9 predicted proteins | sample 6712731 | NCBI WGS metagenome assembly WLWD01 (sample SAMN12718690, study PRJNA576275) | sponge metagenome | isolation source: marine sponge | host: Mycale hentscheli | place: New Zealand: South Island, Marlborough, Capsize Point | collected 2014-11-01 | reverse complement strand
CCCCCCCCCCCCCCCCCCCCCCCCTCCTGAGTACGTTTAGGTCCAATTTACTAAATCTATTGAATATTAATGATTGATTACGATAATACGGACACTGATTTATGAATACAGAGGATAGATTGCCATGCAGTTGTTCTGTGGACTGAATTGCCTGTACTATTATATTTACATTATAAATTTTCAATACATTTAGTTGGGAGGGAGGGGGGATCTGGCCCCCTCGGCCTCCCCCCTGGACATTCTCTTTGGTTGATAGCTGTCGTGATTCACTTACTGAAACCTTATACACTTGCCCCCTTTTTATTTTTAATAAGTTTTTTTCTTATTTGTGTATCTGTGTAGAACTCTCGCTACAGGTTATGTGGGTTTGATTTGGTATCTGATGATGATCTCATCTTCTACCCCAGGCTACTGATGGGGTGGAAGAGATGGAGGAGTGGATGTGTATTCTCACTCGGGCCATAGGCATGAAGGTGGAGGATGCTGATGGTGAGTGTCAGGGGTCAAAGTGCTTAGGTCATAATTTAAAGAATTATTGAGTACACCCATTGAAATATGGCCAAGTAATTGTAGTTTACAACAATTCTATGGATTTGATGACATCAATATGATACTAGAAGTACAAGCCTACCATGTATATATACTGTACATGTGCTGTGTGTGCACGTATGACCAGTTTGAGGCAAATCTGCCGGGCATGCCCAATAATGTTTTGTTAACGACAACAGCCTTACCTCAATAATGTTGACCAGTGACTAGAGATAGTGATGGGGTTTATATATGACCAGTGACTAGAGGTAGTTGTGAGGCGGGGCACATTAGTTGAGTCGGTAAATGGTCATCAACAAAGAATACTCGCTTCAGTGAGGTTCTAAGACAAACTTAGTTGACTGCCCCCAGAGTATGATTGCCCAGGATAATTTTCCAATCAGTAGAGTTTTATTTTTAATTGGGAAAGGTAAAGAACACACACACACTGAAATTTCTTAATAAGCGGACAAGCAAAAGTGATACAGAGCACATGCATATATGGAAATCCCGGATGGGTGCTGGGTCGATACCCAGCCAGCTGGTTCATTGTCCCACGCCAATAAATCACAATGCCAATGCGGCTCACAACATGATACCAGTAAAAATAGAATGTTTGTGCTTATGGTTGTCTCCTGTCCTCTCTTCCTGTCTTCTCTTCATCCCTTGTCCTTCCTCTCTGCTCCACTTCCTTCTCTTTCAATGGAGAGCGGACCCACATCTCCCTTAACAAGCTGACTTCTAGGTACTACTGATACATACTCCTCTTCATATCTCCCTTAACAAGATGACTTCTAGGTACTACTGATACAGAGTCCTCTCCATATCTCCCTTAACAAGCTGACTTCTAGGCACTACTGATACAGAGTCCTCTCCATATCTCCCTTAACAAGCTGACTTCTAGGTACTATTGATACAGAGTCCTCTCCAGGTCAATACACTAAACTATTCTGTGAAATACAAAAAAAAAAAAACCCAAAAACTGAAAGTAAATTTTGTAAATATTGATCATAAAATCTCATGAAGAAAGCTTTTATAAGTTCCAGGACCGCTGCTGTTTGACTTGGATTCACATGACTAAATTGCTTCTGGTAAATTACTAAATGCATTCCTTATTTACCACGCTTGCGGTCGTGCCAACTCAACTTGGACATACTATAGGATTTCTTCACTTCCAAAACTTAAGCATGTCATGGCTAAAAGGATTAGATGCACATTAGGTTCTATGAAAGTGTTTGTATAGCATCTCAGCTGACTGTGTAGATTTCTTCAGTGACATTTTGGCATGAAAACTTTAGCACATCTTTATGAACATTAGTTTGGTCACCTTAAAACTTCAAATTAAATTTGAAATAGTAAAACAAGACAAATAGATAAACATAGGAACATCAGTTATACTGATTTGTATGCATTGCTGTGATGTAAGTAGTAACTGAAAAGTACCAGCTTGGCTTCAGGGTGAGAAAGACCACCATATGTCCACAGCTGTTATGAAACATTTTCAGAGTCTTAGCCAGGTGATCTCCTCGCGAGGAGAACAGTAGCTCAAGATGGAGTGGAAAATAAAAGTCAATGCGGTGACTTTGAAGAACCAGCGGGCAGTAGGTGGTAGAATAATAATTTAGGCAGATAGCACTCTGCCTACACAACTATTTTTAGCACATTTCAATTCTACCAGAATGCAGTGAAAGAGGAGCAAGCAGTGTAGCTGGACTAGAATAAGCTGGAATTAGAAGAGGTAAGTTATGGTCAAGTTGAGGGTTTAATAGTTTGGGATAGAGGTGTAGTGTAATAAAACAAAGCTAGCAATGCCTGAGATGATTATTTTTCTGTTATTGTTATTATAGTGTATTTTACTCCAGTTCCAGTATGACCTTATTTGGTCATATCACTAATGGGTTTGTGGTAATAACACCACCTCTCACAATGAAGCAGCTGCATGCCCTAGATAAAACCGGAGGCTGGTTAGGTCTATAGTCTGTCCAAGTTGAGTTGGCCAGAAAATAACTTGAATAACTTTTGAACCTAAGCAGCTACACATCTAAGGTTTGCACCATTAGAAAGCTGTGTTCTTGTCAATCAACCAATCCAGATTAGGCTTCACAAAGAAGTTGGATAGCTTAATTATTCATAATTCTGTTCATCTGCTCTCTGACAGCTTACGAACTTCCTCTGCAAATATTTTAATACTACTACTAAATTATAGGAGGAGTGTGTGTGATGATATTTGAGTGTGTAGGAGGAGAGTGTGTATGTGTCATGATTTGAATCGGTTTTCGACTAGACATCAAGATTAATAATGAGCATATAGCTTGTCGATCACCATAAAAACACACACACTAACTAATGCTGATTGTCTATGTTTATCATTATGAAGTTATGGGTGTATCCTATAATGATTTAGTGCTACATTATTCTATAAGTTATTATAGTACACTGTCACCCATGACTTCATAGTGATTATAACATACTGATGATTCCTAGTAAGGATGAAACAATCACAGCATAGTTGTCATTTCAGTGGCTTTTTAATTAGGGTCAGAATTAGGGGGAATGAATAAATGGGCTAGAATTTCTTGTCGTGTAACAACAAGTACATATGTACTCTCATTCTACATGTGAGAGGACAATGTGACACATTTTAGTTGTCTGTGTAGAGGTGTAAGTATCTTGTAAGGGTTAGCATTCCAGCAGCCATATTTTTTTAATGTAAAAATCATAATACCTGTGCTATCAGACTTGCTCTTTGTCTGACCTTTTCCTTTCAGCCTTAGCCAATCTAGCCAGTCACCATTGTCATAGTGAATACCTGTGTGAAGAGAAAAGATTAGAAGCCTTGCATAAAAATGTCCTGTGAAATTACTCTTTGCCTGTAACTACAGTGTTCCAGCTCAAAGAGTGCAAACTTGGGGAATTTTGCAAGTTACTCAATATTATGATAATTTTTGAAGTGTATGTGATGAATGCTTGGAAATTGGAATACTTGCACATTAATATCACATCAACTTTCACACAAAATGTTTTTGTGGTTATGTGGTTACTTTTGTGGTAAGAGAGACCTGAAGTGAGAGCTCATAAACAGTAAATTTAAAAGTGTTTAAGCCTGAAAAAGAGCAAATATTATTATGGATCTTTTTAATTCGGTATGCTCATTATATTTTAGTCAAAGTTTCGTTACGAAAAATTTGGTGCCATACTATGCTTTTTAATCCTGATCAAAGCATGTGTTTAAGCCAGGAATCCAGCAAATATATAGTTATCAAGTTTTGACCCTTCATGAAAACTAGGTTGAAACTTTTTCACCCAATCTTAGTTGTCAGCGGGGAATCGAATCCAGGAACCCTGGTTTTAGCCACCAGTGCTCTAACTACTGACCTCTGACAACCCACAACTTCCAAGACCTTCACACTTTCCCTTTATAATGTTGAGTAGTACCACTTGCTGCAGTCTCGTACTCAACAGAACACCTATTATGTGCCGTTAGAACACCTTTACGGTGTCAACTAAAAACACCTCCCCCTCCAGTAAGGAGCCATGATTATTTAGCCACCAGTACTCAATGTCATAGCTCAGTGGTTTGTGATATTTTATGTGGAATCTGTTTTTGTTATTGTCATTATAGTGTAATTTACTCCAGTTCCAGTATGACCTTATTTGGTCATATCACTAATGGGTTTGTGGTAATAACACCACCTCTCACAATGAAGCAGCTGCCCTAGATAAAACCAAAGGCTGGTAGGTCTATAGTCTGTCCAACTTGAGTTGGCCAGAAAAAAAACTTGAATCACTTTTGAACCATATCAGCTATACATCCAGGGTTTGTACCATTAGAAAGCTGTATTCTTGTTAATCAACAAAATCAGATTTGGCTTCACAAAGAAGTTGAATAGCTTAGTCACCATAAAATTGTGGTTTTACATTATTTGTCATAACTTTACTATGCATGCATACTTTGAAGCTCATAATATTACCTGTCTGAAGCTCTTCAGAATGAGCTAAAAATATTGGCGAAAACCACACCCAACAAATTTCTAAGGCATCAACATCAAGAAAACCCTTACCTATCCCTGCGAAACTAAACTCCTCCTACTTCAACATCAAGACTTCAAACTTCATACACACATTCTTTAACCCTTTCCTTCCGGACTTAATTTTGCTGCGCGTCGACGACCTCGGGCAACTACGGTTTAATCAAAATTGTTTTATTTTTATTTCCTTTTTTTTTTGGCTCGTCTAAACGCTTACCAACAAATTTTACCTTATAGAGCTTGCTTTGAGCTTTCCAACGATATAAATAATAAGACTGTTAGGTGGTTCTACCGCCCATAACAATTCCATACATTTTAGCAACCAAAAAAGTGTTGACAATATTTGTATATACTTGTACATAAAAAATTTAAAAAAATATAAACACTTGACAAAAAAAATTATTGCATATATATATCATTACAATGATACAGATCATAAATCTTCTGTTCTTTCATCATAGGTAAGATAAAATCATAGTGAGATAAAATCATAGTGAGATAAAATCATAGGTGAGATAAAATCATAGGTGAGATAAACTTGGGCACAGGGTGACTGTCATCTCAGGAACAAAAAGAGCATCACTGAGTCAAACGTCAACTTGGAAAAGATCAACAAGAATTTCCTAGAAGCATATTATATATTTTTTGATGACAATTACAGAAGCACAACACAGTATATATATATATAAGGACACTCAAAAAAAATTTTTTGGTAAAGAAAGCACCAAATTTTAGTGTAATACATGAAATTATCTACAATCACAATAACAGCGTTGTTTATGCATACATTTGGAAACATACACGTACTATTACTTATACAAATGCATGTCTAATGTGAATGTCAAAGTGAAATTCGACTCAATAGTACCAACCCACCCTAGGTCGGCAAAGATCATCACGAAGGTTGTATGAATACGTTCCTCTAAAACGATACAAACACAACACAATGTTTTTGTTATTTGTTTGCTATTAGTGTATTTTACCACTGTCATGTACACACGACCTTCCAAAACATTCACATTACAAATGATACTCAACTTACCCTGGCTGTAACAATATGAAATACTTCCAACCCCTGTACGTCTACACCAAGTCGGAACGAATCATCAGGGCTACTCCCATCAGTACACACCCTTAAAATACTCCAACACAACACATTTGTTGTTCAGCTGTTGTGTGCTGGGAGCAGAAAACTGACTATACTACTGTATATCTTTTTAAACTCGCAAAGTAAGACCATGTAATGTCTCATCTTTTAAATTATATATACCAGTACACTATTTGTCAATGCTCAGACAAATGTCAGAACAATACTAAGCTTGGTCTGACATTTAGAAGTCTGGTAGGACAAATGTTATATATTTTTATTCCTTTACAGACTGTGGTAGGACATGTAGTACATATTTGTATTGCTTTATAGGCTTCAAAATGATTAAGATTAATTTAAAGAATTGATCGTTATTTCAATTATTGTGTCAATAGTTTGTGAAAAAAAGTATTTTGTGAAAAGTCTTGTTCATGGCCTTAGCTTGTTGTGAGTGCAGTAGGTCACTGAGAGTTAATGCTGAAGTGTATTGTTGGGCTATGTTACCAAGTGTAGGATATTCAATTATTGAACTTGTAATCAGATTATAATTTAGTCAAAATGTGAACTGAGTTTGAGTGAGGTGCATCAATGTAAAAAAATCATAAATTAAAACTAGAATTAAGATTGCAAAGAAAAAAAGAAAAGGCTAGAAGAAAGGAGAAAAGGGGATAAAAGAAAAGAAAAGTACCCAGTAGAAGAATGGAGAAAAGAGAGGGAAATAAAAAGAAAAAAAGAAAAGAAAGTGTCCATGCCGGGATTGAACCATAGCTGAACTATATGGAGTGAAACTGAATGGATGAAGAGAGATAGGTTGTGAGTGGGGTTGGGTAGAGCATGTGGGAGTGGGTGGAGCATGTGGCAGTAGTTGGAGCATTTGGGGATGAGTGGAGTGTGTGGTGGATGGTTGGATAGTGTGTGGGGGGAGGGGATAGTTGGGGGAGTCATGTAGAGATAGAATGTTGTGTGTAGCTGGTAGTAGAAGTGGACAGTATTTCAATATTTAGTCATTGTGTCTAGTGTTCACAAATTTATTTGGTTCTGTATGGCCAGTTTGAGATAAGACTGCATACCACCAATACTAGCGTCACTGCACAGAGAGACATAAAACCCCTAGAAAATATATAATATATTTTTTCTTCGTACATACCGCAGGTATGCAAGAAGAAAAAATAAATTGAAGGTATTAAATGTGTTGATCACTGTCTGCTAGGCTAGGTTACAAGCACTAAGAAGGGTGTGGCATGTACAATATGTATGTGTGTGTGCATGTGTTTGTAGGACTGGCTACTATTTCATTCTATACCAAAAAGACTCTGAAAGATTCTATGAAGATGGACATCAGACCAGCAATGCTAGAAGTGAGGATATATTATGTAGCCACTCATAGGAAAATCAGACACAATGTGGCATGCATGAATACTATAATTAAAAAGTTTTTGCAGAGATATGATAATTTGCAATTTTTGCGTTAAAACAATAGCGCAATAGATTTTAAAATTGTGATGTATATATTATTTCTTTTCTTACAACTCGTTATATATAAAGTGATGAATTTGCCTGTAATCTCTAAAGTTTGGGATAGTGGTATAGCTGTGTTATTATAGTGTACTTTACTCCAGTTCCAGTATGACCTTATTTGGTCACATCACTAATGGGTTTGTGGTAACAACACCTTCTCTAATCCTAATGGTATTTTCCCCTTTCCTTCTCCCAGTAGCTTTTCTGAGGGATTTTTCATATTTTCTCTTTCCTCTCTTCATTTCTGTTTTGTAATTTTCAAACTTTGTAATCATAAATTTTGCTAGTATTTAATCCTTTCATTGCCAAGTTTATGACGATCAGTTTGGTAACATGAAAATTAAGAATATTTTATTTTTTTGTTATTTTTGCTCAGACATTCGGCAAGATATATAATTTAAAAGCAAGTTCAGACAAAATTATTTACTATGACATAAAATAAAGATTATCATCTGTGTGGTGGAAACCACCACATTAGTTGAATAGAGACATGTAGAACATGTACCGGTACATCGTCTATTCACTGAACAAAAGTATTACTTTCTAATTAATGAACGATCAAGTTACATTTTCCCAACTCTCATGTATTCACACACATCACTTACCTGTATATATATATATCACTGTTTTCTTTAGTTCTTGAGTTCTGTCCTTGTGCTTAAAACTTGAAATTACTCTTTGAGCTAAAGTCTGACATCTAGCTACCGGGATATCTCTGAGTCGTATACTTAGCCCCGGGAAGAGGAAATCAAAAGCCTAGCCCTTAGCATAGACCCGCAAGAGCTAATCTGGACTTAACTCTGGTGGTAGCCTACTGAGTAGTTCCTAGCGCTCCCACAACATCTGGTGGCAGCGGTACTTCAGTATAGAGTTCGATCATTCTGCTGGAGTTAGAGACGAATCCTACGCCTACTCGCTTACTTTAAGTGCCAAGAAGCTGAGCTTTAGTGCCTACATTTGATTTACTCCCATTTATTTCCATTCAGCCTTCATTGCTGTGTTTCTTGCTCAGAAGCTTCAGCATTTTCAAAGAGTACTCAATCCATTCTTTTGTTTCTTCATTCCTTGTAGACGACATCCCACTCCTGTTGGTCGAGAGTGTCTGCTGGGGTTCCGAGGATCCGTGGAGTCTACGGGCGGTGCACACGGACAGGACATTTCTGAACGTCATTTATTGTATAGTTGATTGTTCTAGTTCGTGTACTTTGTTGTTGTTGTTGTGTATTTTAATTGTATCGTCTGTCATCTTTTGTAGTGCGAACGCTGTGTGTAACCTTACGCTGTTGTTACCTATTATTGACTGAATCTGTGTTCTTTAATTTTTGTATATTTCATTTTGTTTGAGATGAGTGATCTTGAAGACAACGCTGCGCACACGATGTGTACTCGCTCCAAGACGCGCACCACGGAGGAATCAGCGGCCAAATTAGGGAGCCCGAAGTCAGATGACGAGGGAGAATCCTCCTTGGACGGCAAATCCACTTCCACGAAGTCTGCTTCTCGTACACTGGAGGATGGTCTGGCAACGTCTGGGCGTTCTCCTGGCGAAGAGATATATATTGGCTCGACCCACTCGGCGGACGAGGAAAGTTGTGATAGTGAGGGTGAAGTTCCATCTGGGGCATCCCTGAAAGAGTTGATGGCTATTCTGGTCAGAGAGACTATTGCCGAAAAAAGGTCCAAGTCGAAAAGACAGAAGGCAGCTGAGAAGAAGGAGTCTACAGCAAGAGCAGTGAGGAGGGAAGAGAAGCTTGAGCGTGTTGCTAGATCCTTGGTTCCAATGCATCCTGGAGAGGACATCTTCTCGTTGCTCATGAGGTTTGAGTTGGTTTTAGTGTCCAGAGAGGTAGATAAATATAATTGGGTTAGGTTGTTGGAAAGTGTGTTGAAAGGGAGATTTGCTGACGTTTATTATTCTAATTTAGATTCTTGTGCTGGTGATTGGTCCTTGATGAAAATTTGTCTGTTAAATGCTGGTGGTTATAATATTCATGACTGTTTGGATGTGTTTCTTTCGAAGTATAGACCTGGTGGTTCCTTAAGTGCATCCCAATGGGCCAATATTATGTCACATAGGTTTTATGTTGTAAGCAAGTCGTTGCCATTTCTGAAATCATTTTCAGATGATGTCCATAAAGCTTTTGCTAGTGCTTATGCCAATGCTGGTGTCCTAGCGTCCTTGTCAAGAGATGGTAGAGCATTTGTTTATAAGTCGGAGCTGAGGTCAGTGCAGGATGTTCTTGCCAGCTGCTTGCAATACTCTGCTAAACCGGAGAATTATGAGAAGCCTCTCAGATCACCATCGTTGCGTCGGGAATTGAGCAGAAGGTATACTGACCACGATGATAAGCCGCATTGGTCAAAGCCTGCAGCTAAATCTGATAACTTTGAGTTTCCTACCGTTACTTGCTTCAAATGCCGACAGGAAGGTCATTATGCTGACCGATGCCCCGAGAGACGACATAACGACAAGTCTTTGCCGACTGCTGATAATCTAGCAACAGCTATTCCTATTTCCAAGCCTGAAATAGAGCGGGGTAAATCTGTCAATCTTGTCGATAGTTCTAAACTTACCGAGTGTGAGATCAAGTGTGAGAATGTGCCAGATTGTTTAAATATGTTTAAAGGCCAACCCAAGGAACTTGACTTTACTCTAAGTGGTAGTGTAAATGGGAAAGATGCCATGTTACAACTTGACTCTGGGGCAGATGTTTCAGTTGTGTCACCTGATTTCGTGTCTGAGGCTGACAAGATAGCCACCCATCGTAAATTGAGGGGTTTGGATAATGTTAACTCTGTAGTACCGACATATATGCTGTCTTTATGTGCTCCTGGAGTTAAAGGTCGTTGTTTATTCTCAGTACATCCTAAATTACCCTCTGGGTGTGTATTGTTGGGACGTGATTTGGGGGATGTGTTTGTTAAGCTTTTAAACAAGGCTAAGACGGACCCTAAGTCAGTAATGGTGATAACCAGAGCCCGTGAAAAAATGTCTGAGGAAGCAGAAAAGCTAGATTCCATTAAACATGCAGTAGAAGGTGCTGTCCCCGTGTCTCTCGATTCTATTGAAGAGAATATTCAAGACTGTTCAGATGGAGTGTCTGTTGATGTATCTAACTTACTTCCTAATCGGAATAGTGCTGACGAGGTTGAAGTGGTGACTGGCTTGAGTGATAACTCTGTATCAAATGATGTCTCTGTCAATGATGTTAGTCCTAGTGACATTTCTGTACCTGCTGAAAATTCTGTACCAGTCACCTCAGTTCCTGTAAATTCCTTGAAAGTTTGCATTCCTAATATTAAGTTCAATGGTGTTTCTAAAGATGAGTTTGTTAAGATGCAAAAAGATGACAGTTCTTTGAGTGACATGTGGAAATGGGCAAGTATGCGAGAAAAAAGATGTTTTGTTGTAGAAGATGTTTTGATGTGTTTGACCTGCACACATGGTAGAACTTCTCATGCTGTACTGGTTCCTGAGCCTCTCAGGAAAGCAGTTCTTGTGTTAGCACATGAGGGTTCTGGCCACTTTGGCATTGGTGCAACAAGAGCATTAATAAACTCCAATTTTACTTGGCCAGGGTTGAATAAAGACGTGAAGTCGCATGTTAGATCCTGTGCAAAATGTCAATGTTTCAACAAGTCAGGTCCACCCAAAGCCCCACTTTGTCCACCAGAGGCCATTGTTAATCGTTTTGATAAGATCGCTGTTGATATTGTTGGTCCTCTTACCAAATCAAGAAGTGGTTTTAGGTTTCTCCTTACAGCGATGGACCTGGCCACAGGGTTTCCATTTGCTTACCCAATGCGTGGCTATACGGCGGAAGAAACAGCTAGAAACTTGCTATCTATATTTTCGGTCATTGGTTCCCCTGCTGCTGTACTCTCTGACCAAGGAAGTAATTTTATGTCTAAGGTTTTAGAGTCTGTGTATAGTAAATTTGCTGTTGCTAGAGTTAGAACCAGTCCGTATCATCCAGAGTCCAATGGAAAACTTGAAAGGTTTCATGCCTCACTCAAAGCAGTGTTAAGAAAATGTATTACCGAGAAGAAAGATTGGCCCTTAGTTCTTGATCTTGTATTGTATTTCTTGCGTAACCTGCCTCACTCGAGGCATGGTCACACACCCTATGAGTTGACTTTCTTGAAACCCACACCCCACATTTTATCAACTCTGAAGTCAAATTGGTCTATATCAGATGGTTGTTCTCTTAACGTTCCTAGTTTTATTTCTGATTTGGATTCCCACATGTCTTTGGTTTTACAATCTCTCAAAGATAGGCTTAAAGATGATATAGTTGCTAAGCGCGCTGTGAAAGATAGTCGCTCTTTACGTGCCCTGCATGTCGGTCAGTGTGTCATGATGAGAGTGCCAGGCTTGAATGCCTGCCTTGAGGCATCATGGGAAGGCCCATTTGTAGTTTTGGAAAAGATATCTGATGTGAATTATAAGATAGCTCACACAGGTAGGAAGTCAAAGAGCAAGATTGTCCATATTAATATGCTGAAGGTGGTAAATAATGATTTTAACGTATTGTCTGTGGTTGCTGTTTGTGATGATGAGGACGAGTGTGGTTTCGACAATGTTATTGGTCAGTGTGTTCCTGTTCTATCTGAGGAGTGTCAAAGTTCTCTTAAAGTAGTGCTAGCTAAGCATGGGGGTGTGTTCACTAACAAACCCGGCAAAACTGATTCAGTGGCTCATGGCATACAGGTTACTTGTGATATGCCAGTGTGGTCACCATCTTATACCATCCCTGCTCATTTAGAGGACGGCTTTAGGAAGAGTTTGGATGAGTTACTTGACCTGGATATCATTGAGCCATCTATGTCTAAATGGTCGAGCCCACCTATTCCAATTTTGAAGAAGGATGGTGATGTAAGGATTGTTGTTGACTACCGCAAACTTAATCAAGTGACAGTGCCAGAACCTTTCCATATGCCCACTGTGGACGAGATCATTTCGCGGTTGGGTAATGCTTTATTTCTTTCAAAATTAGATTTATTGAAAGGTTTTCATCAGGTCCCTATGGAGCTTGCGTCTAGACAGTTTACGTCATTTTCGTGCAAATTTGGCAAATTCCAATATAAAATGATGCCGTTTGGGTTAAGAAATGCCCCGGCTACTTTTCAGTTGCTTATGCAAAGGGTTTTAAGAGGTTTAGAAGATTTTTCAGCCCCATATATAGATGATGTCATCATTTATTCTGTTACTTGGAGTGATCACTTGACACACATTGACTCTGTGCTGTCACGGCTATCTTGTCATGGTCTGTCTGTGAAGTCATCAAAATGTTGTTGGGGTTTCCGTGAGTTTGAGTTCTTGGGTTTTGTTGTTGGTAAAGGCAGTCTTGGTGTGCCGGATGCTCGTGTTCAGCAGTTGAGGAAGTATGTCAAACCTCGGACGGTATCTCAACTTTGCTCATTCCTTGGACTAGCAAACTTCTATTCTCGATTCATACCTCGATTCGCAGATCACAGCTCCACACTGACAAGACATACGACTAAACAATCACCTAAACTTGTGCCTTGGACGACAGACATGACAGAATCATTTAATTTCATTGTGTCTGCAATTTGTAATGCATCAGTTTTAACAGTGCCTATTTTGTCTGATTCCTTCTGTGTGTATTGTGATGCCTCTGCGTGTGGAGTGGGTGGTGTGTTATGTGTCTGCAGGAATAATGAATGGGTGCCGACTGCATTTTACTCCAGACAGCTGAAGTCCAGGGAAACACGGTATTCTGCGACTGAAATTGAGGCTCTAGCCATGTTGACCGCTATAGAGCATTTTTCCTACTATCTACTGGGTACTGATTTCGTGGTCTACACTGATCATAAGGCTCTACTCCATCTGTTTCAATCATCGATCCTGAACAATCGCTTATGGAGATGGAGGATGAGACTGTCAAACTTCAACTTCTCTATTGTCCACGTCAAGGGAAGCCATAACGTCATAGCGGATGCTTTATCTCGGCAAGGCTGGCTTGATGCCGATGATTCTCCTGCCTCTCCATCCATACAACCTTCATCTCTAGGAGGGGGAGATGTGGTGGAAACCACCACATTAGTTGAATAGAGACATGTAGAACATGTACCGGTACATCGTCTATTCACTGAACAAAAGTATTACTTTCTAATTAATGAACGATCAAGTTACATTTTCCCAACTCTCATGTATTCACACACATCACTTACCTGTATATATATATATCACTGTTTTCTTTAGTTCTTGAGTTCTGTCCTTGTGCTTAAAACTTGAAATTACTCTTTGAGCTAAAGTCTGACATCTAGCTACCGGGATATCTCTGAGTCGTATACTTAGCCCCGGGAAGAGGAAATCAAAAGCCTAGCCCTTAGCATAGACCCGCAAGAGCTAATCTGGACTTAACTCTGGTGGTAGCCTACTGAGTAGTTCCTAGCGCTCCCACAACAATCTGCACAAAAAATTTGCTTAATAAATTCAGACTTGCCGTTACCAATGGTACTAATTGAAACTCTATTTCTGACAGTCTCAGGGCAGGTTCAGGTTTCTGGCAAAGTCCATACACGACTTATTCATCTTCTATGTGATGGAGTCTGAGCTTCTGTTTCTCATAGTACTATAAAACATTTCAAGTACACAGACAACTCGACAGTTAGCATTCCAGCAGCCATATTTTTTTAATGTAGAAATCATAATACCTGTGCTATCAGACTTGCTCTTTGTCTGCCCTTTTTATTTCAGCCGTAGCCAATCTAGCCAGTCACCATCGTCATAGTGAATAACTGTGTGAAGAGAAAAGATTAGAAGCCTGCACAAAAAATGTCTGAAATTACTCTTTGCCATGTAACTGCTGTCTTCCAGCTCAAAGAGTGCAAACTTTGGGAAATTTTATAAGTTACTTAATATATAATAATTTTTGATATGATGAATGCTTGGAATTTGGAATACTTGCACATTAATATCACATCAACCTTCACACAAAACTTTTTTGTGGTTATGTGGTTACATTTGTGGCAAAAGAAACCTGAAGTGAGATCTCATTAACAGTAAATTTAAAAGTGTTTAAAGCCAAAAAAGAGCAAATATTAATATGGATCTTTCTAATTTGGTATGCTCATTATATTTTAGTTAAAGTTTCATTACGAAAAATTTGGTGCCATACTATGCTTTTTAATCCTGACAATTTGGCATTTTAATCAAAACATGTGTTTAAGCCAGCCAGGAATCCAGCAAATAGCTATATAGTTATCAAGTTCTGACCCTTCATGAAAACTAGGTTGAAACTTTTCACCCAATTTTAGTTTTCAGTGGGGAATCGAATCCAGGAACCCTGGTTTTAGCCACCAGTGCTCTAACTACTGAGCTACTACAACCCACGACTTCCAAGACCTTCACATTTTCCCTTTATATGTTGAGTAGTACCACTTGCTGCAGTCTCGTACTCAACAGAACACCAATTATGTGCCATTAGAACACCTTTTAAGTGTCGACTAAAAACACCTCCCCCTCAGTAAAGGGCCATAATTAGTGGATTGAAAAGATTGTATCATCACAATTATCAAGTTCTGACCCTTCATAAATAACTAGATTAATATAAAGGGGTCTGGGAAAAAGAGTTGTTGCTTAGGAATCTGAACCCTAGCCACAGTACATAGTGTCATAGCTCAGTGGTTAGAGGGGGGGGGGGGGGGGGTAAGTTTAACTTAAACTTAGAGAGGCAAGCAGTGTGGGACTAGAATAAGCTGGGAGAATAGAAGATTGGTTGTGTAGTGTAACAAAAAATTTAAAACAAAACTAGCAATGCCTGAGATGATTATGTTTCTGTTATTTTATTATAGTGTACTTTACTCCAGTTCAAGTATGACCTTATTTGGTCATATCACTAATGGGTTTGTGGTAATAACACCACTTCTCACAATGAAGCAGCTGCCCCTAGCTAAATCCAAAGGTTAGGTCTATAGTCTGCCCAAGTTGAGTTGACCAGAAAAAAAAAAGAATAACTTTTGAACCAAAGCAGCTATGCATCCAAGGTTTGTACCATTAGAAAGCTGTACTCTTGTTAATCAACTTATCCAGATTTGGCTTCACAATGAAGTTGAATAGCCTAATTAATTATTTGCAATTCTGTTCATCTACTATCTGACAGCTTATGAACTTCCTCTGCATATTGCTGTTAAATTATAGGAGGAGTGTGTGTGATATTTCATTGTGTAAGAGGAGAGTGTGTATGTGTGTGATGATATTTCGGTGTGTAGGAAGAAAAGTGTGTATGTGTATAATTTAAACAGTTTTTTCAACTAGACATCAAGATTAATAATGAACATATAACATGTGAGAAAGCTTGTCGATCACCATAAAAACACACACACTAACTAATGCTGATTGTCTATGTTTATCATTATGAAGTTATGGATGTATCCTATAATTATTTAGTGGATGATTCCTAATAAGGATGAAACAATCACAGCATAATTGTCATTTCAGTGGCTGTTTAATTAGGGTCAGAATTAGTGGGAATCAAATGGGTTAGAATTTCTTGTCTTGTAACAACAAGTACATATGTACTCTCATAGATGTGAGAGGACAATGTGACACATTTTAGGTCTGTGGTGGAGGTTTAAATATCTTGTAAGGGCCAGCTATAACCATAGTTACCCAGAAATTTTATTATTATTGCATCTTTTAAATTACATTTGGCCATATTTTTCCATGTTCATGCATTATTTTATTTTATTTTTTGTTTAGAGAGAAAGGGCAAAAATAGAGAGTTGTTTGTTTGTGTGTATGTGTGTGAGGGAACTTGGTCAGTCAGGGTTAACTGAAGGCCATAGGATTAAAGTTATTCAGGGTTAACTTAACACTAGAGAAAAACTGGTGTATAACTAGAGGTAAGGATGAGGGAATGTAATACAAGATGGGAAGAAGATATTTGAATAGCTAAATGGACACTAAAGTAAATGAACACAAAGGTTGATTGTAATTAGAAATAAAGATAAGAGCAGTTAAACATAATATAAACATGGGAGAATACACAGAGAAACGAAACCATAATGTAAAATATAAACAGGTAGGTCTAATTTAGAGATAAGAATAATATGACATGGTGTAGTTCAATTCAGTTCTAATAGTGTAGTGACTGTTTCACTACAATGTGTTTGTGCTTTTAGTGTGAGGAATAATTTTTTTCAACTAATCTTAGTAATTATAGTAAGGTCAATCTAGGGCTTCATTGCATTCTGCACAAGAGGTCATAAAGCCCCCAAATTGCAGCTGTTTGAGAATGTAGCCCCAATTGCAGTTGTGCAAAGATCAGGTGTGCTTTTGTTCTCTAGCTAAAGGTGAATTCTTAAGTCATAATTTTAGTACCTTTAGAGGGTTTTATAATGGACATAATAAATATTTCTGATAAATGTTAAAGTTTCTTGAAGTGTGATAAGACTGTGGATGGTTTTCCTTATTATGTTACATAAGCCATGAAAACTGAACTACATGTATGTGTGAAGGATGATATTCCCAGTTTTTATGTTGTGTGTAATTGTAGTCAAGGCATATTGAAGTTGGCAAGAGATTGTAATTATTGATCAATACTTGACTGCCATAATTACTAACTAGATAAAGTGGGATTTTTTTAACATTTTGGATTGTGGTTGCTAGGGGTTACATATGTATGTCTTAAGTTAAAAAATTCAAGTTATATTTGACCTCTTCAAATTGTCCAAAGGTTTGCAAATAAATAAAATATTGTGGAAGGAAGTCGGTGACAAGTTTATTTTGAATATCTCAGTGCCCACTGTTTGTGGGTGATAGTTGGGAGAAGACAGAGAGGGAGATAGATGAGGATTGTTTGTAGTATTAAACTCTAATATAAAGGTTTAATATTAACTAATTGAAGCTAAAGCCTTCCTCTACCCGCGGGCTAAGTTTTGTTTAGTTTCTAGGCGTTTGAAGTGTATGAAGTGCGCACTCATTGGAAACTACAAGCTTCAAGGTAAGTATACCATTGTTAGCATCAGTATTGTAAAAGTTTAGGCTAAGACCTCATGTTTCATAGCTATATATTGTTGTTTTAAATGTTCACCAGCCGCTTGCCTTGAAATAATTCAGCAACTATGGATTTGGGCTGTTTATTTTTTTTTGTGTGAGCCATATACTAGGATAATATAATATATAACATTGCAAGCAATTATATAGACTACTGTGTTTGCAATTCTAGGATTTTTTTCTGATAATACTATGAAGCAGTCTGATTGAACTCCCATGGTGACAAAGCCACACCCCATAATCACCACTGTACCGTACCATGATGTGTCTGTTGTTACTGTTCTTGACATAGATTGCACATCCTTCTCTTCATACCTGAGAAACTTTCTCCTAAGAAATCCATTTTATGGGCACCTTCAAGTAGGGGAGAACTGGGAGGAAGAAAGTCTGTACCCTCATGCAATAATAACTTGACCTTTTTGTGGTTAGTGTTGTTCAAAATCTATATAACCCTCTGTGTATGAACAAACGAAGCTAAAATAGCTTGCCTTTTTCAACCTTTATTTCTTCCAGATCATCAAATTCTTCATTGCTGCCCTCCATGAAGACTTCTTGGCCACGGACCTCTACACCTGAGAAGTCTTCTGCCTTATTCTATCTCTATTTCTTTGAGATCATAAAATTCTTCATCACTGCCCTCTATGAAGACTTCTTGGCAGTCTTAAAAATTTATTGACAACTTTATATCATATTAATAATTGATAAATATTTTTGTCTATTAGTTATAGCTATACATATTTTTTTTTTTGTAACTTTGATTTTCTTTATAGACAAACAGTGCTACAATTTCAATCTACAAATAATAAAAAAATTTCTATGGTAAGGGTCATTAAAACCGTGTCTCCCTTACACTTACCTCACAGGAGAATCGCTACGGCGTTGTGGGAGCTCTTGAAACACTTGCGATTGCTGCTGGTAGCTAATTGAAGCGGGTACTATGGCGGTTACGCAAAAATGTGTAACCCGCGCTGTGAAGCACCCTCGTACTTGACGCGGAAACGCGTAATTCGGCGATAATTTAAGCAAGAATTATGATAAAGAATTATAATAGTGATAATTTTCATTCAGAAAAGAGAGAGTATTTGTGTATGTGTATGGTTTGTGCATAAATGTGTGTGTGTGTGAAGAGTAGTTGTGGTGCATCATGATATAAAAACCAAGTTTAGTTATTCACTCATTCACTATGTGACTATTCTTAGATGTACATTGGGGTTACAGGTTGAGGTGTAAACATCTTGTAAGTGTTAGCCATAACTACAGTTACCTATTAACTATTATTATAAACTATTTACTGCTTATGATTAGTTCATGGCCATAAAAATGTTTCCTCTTCTAATTGTGTTATTGATGTTTAGAGGAGGGAGGGGTTTTGTTTGTGTGTGTGTGTTTTTGTGATTTTTTTATGTGGAATAATATTTTCAGGTAATTATAGTAGTGAGGTCAGCCTGCTCAACAAAAGGTCATCTTGATAGAGGTCATTCCTGCCAGTCAGCAGATTGCAGCTGTTATGTACCTCAAAATCTCTAGGTGCTCCTAAAGCAGCTGGTAGCTGTAGAATAAATGAATTAGCAAATAAATAAATGAGTTTCCTTCACAAAAGTAATTTTTGAGGGTTTGCTGAAGGTTGGATGTTTCTTCATAATAAATTTCTAGTGAATATTCTAAGCTTTTTGAACTGTGTTAAGACTGTGGGTTGTTGTGAAAGCCATAAAATAAAACCTTTTATGTAATGGTAAAAAGTTTGATGTTGTGTGTGTGTGCATGTGTGTGTGTGTATGCATGTATTTGTGAGTGTGTGCTCATGTATGTGTGTGTGTGTGTGTGTGTGTGAAGGTTTTTTAAATTTTTATCATAGGTGCTGTATTTATTTCTTCATATCTATTGAAGATGTTAAACAGAGGAATTGAAGTTAGAGGATATTATAGGCAAGCTTACTGGAAGTCAGTGAGATGAATTCTGTGGATCATTCCCTTTTCCTCTCTTCACCTCCCCCCTTCCCTCATACCTCTTCCCTTCCTCTTCCACAATTCAATTGTATACATCAGATGAGAATGACTCCATGCTAGCCCTCACTCAACTAACCTATGTGTGTATGTGTATGTGTGCGTATGTCCAGTGATTTCTGCCTCCAGTTAGTGCACTATGCACTGTATGTGGTTGATTGTCTGCTATTTCTATAGGCTGAGTAGGGACACATGGGTACTAAATATAGTGCTAACAATAATTGGACAGACCAGCCATTAATGCATTTCAGTAAATGCCCAAGAGTTGTCCAGTGTTAGTATTATTATATGTGAAGACTTCCTTTACCCAATGGCTGCTGTGAAGTTGTGAAGCTAATTAAATAGGGTCTACAGGAACACAACTACAATTTGCAAGTATAAATTAACTGAATTGACAAAAGAGGAGTAGGTAGAGGTAGCCACAATCGGGGCAGGGTGCATGATATGGAGGTTAGTCGCTTTTTGTGAGGTCGTTATATTTGAAGTTTTACTGTAATACATGCAACACCCAGTGAAACTTATAAAGAATGAAGGATAGAAATTTTCCAATCACAAGGAATTGCACACACACAAACATAAGGGAGATGATGTTTGGTGTTAGAATTTTTTTTTTTTTAATTCTTGACTTGTGGGGTAGTATTATGCTCACTGTTTGCCAGTCCTTGTTTTACCGAAGTTTACTGTAAATTTACTGCATAGCTTACTGTGTCTTAAACTCTAATCGTGGAACAAACTACAAACCACATGTACAACTTCCTATGTTTACCAATCCAATGCTAGTTAAGGTAGTTAACTAGAGTTAACGGCAGGAGCTGGGCAAACCCACCTGGAGCGGCCCAGGATGGGCCGCTACGGCAAGCTGCACTGGCATTAGGCAGGGTGGTGCACGTGATTGCACACGCGGTGATACGCACGTGGCTGCATTGCAATCGAACTCTGCCTAGCCAAAGCGTCGAAGGTGTCAGGAGAATTTGAGCTATTAGCTGTTAGTTTAATCTTGAAGTGACCAGCTGGATCATGACGCAGCCAACCCCCTTCACACAGGAGCAGTTGGCCTGGCTACTCCCCAGGCTCCACAACGGCAGTAGTGCTGTACCTCAGCTAGCTGCCAGCTTGGCTGTGCCTAGCTTGGCTGTGCCTAGCCTGGGAGGTCAGAGCTGGGGGGGGCCTTCAGCTTCAGTGGCAGCTAGGGCAACCCGGCCTGCCTTCACGGCTGGGCACCCAGTCCCTGGACAGACAAGTGGTGGGATCTTCCTGCCACCCAGCCTGGGTTCTACCATCCCACCCATCTCCTTCCTATCTCCCAACTTGGGCGCTCGGTTCGTCCCACAAGTCCCTCACCCAGCACCCATCCCGAGCGCTGGGACCGTTGATGCTGGGTCCGCTGATGCTGGGACCATCCCACCAATCTCCCTCCATGCACCCAATGTTAGTGCTGGGACTGTCCCACCACCAGGCACCGACGGATCTACGTCCAGGGCAGACGGCACAGCCAATCCCCCCAACCCGGCAGTGTCAGGTAGGCTAAATGTGGGTAATTTACATAAGTTAGGGTGCAGTAATGAGGGAGGTGGGGTGTCCAGAGTAGAAATAGGTTGATTCGGTAAAGCCCAGTAGTGGTTGGATAGCTATAACACTTCAGCCCCAACCCATATCAGGTCCCATTTCACACCCTGGTAGCATTAGGCGTACTCCCATTTCACACCCTGGTAGCACCAGGCGTACTCCCATTTCACACCCTGGTAGCACCAGGCGTACTCCCATTTCACACCCTGGTAGCACCAGGCGTACTCCCATTTCACACCCTGGTAGCACCAGGCGTACTCCCATTTCACACCCTGGTAGCACCAGGCGTACTCCCATTTCACACCCTGGTAGCACCAGGCGTACTCCCATTTCACACCCTGGTAGCACCAGGCGTACTCCCATTTCACACCCTGGTAGCACCAGGCGTACTCCCATTTCACATCCTGGTAGCACCAGGCGTACTCCCATTTCACACCCTGGTAGCACCAGGCGTACTCCCATTTCACACCCTGGTAGCACCAGGCGTACTCCCATTTCACACCCTGGTAGCACCAGGCGTACTTTCATTTCACACCCTGGTAGCACCAGGCGTACTCCCATTTCACACCCTGGTAGCACCAGGCGTACTCCCATTTCACACCCTGGTAGCACCAGGCGTACTCCCATTTCACACCCCGGTAGCACCAGGCGTACTCCGTATTACACCCTGGTAGCACCAGGCGTACTCCCATTTCACACCCTGGTTGCACCAGGCGTACTCCCATTTCACACCCTGGTAGCACCAGGCGTACTCCCATTTCACACCTTGGTAGCACCAGGCGTACTCCCATTTCACACCCTGGTAGCACCAGATGTACACACCCTGGTGGCACCAGGCGCAGTTCATCCACACCTCGGGTAACACCAAGCGTGCACCGAGCCGCACCCTGGTTAGCACCAGGCATATGCCAGCTGGTGTACGGTCGGTGAGACCCACATACAGCACTCGACTTTACTGTCTATCCCCACAGGTCATCTGCCAGCCACGGTGCCCACATTTTCACCGACAGCTCCAGTGGGCTAGGGCCTTGATTTGCTAGCAGCGGCTAGCTCTAGCCAGGAGTGGTCTCCACAATAGCACCAGTGGCCCTCCCTACAACGGAGCGCGGCCCGTACAACCCGATTGCGCTGGTGTCTGCGAGGGTGGCCAAAAAGATCATGGAGCTGGAGTTCGTGGAGATGGCGGAGATTGTGGCAGAGGACGATGCACAAGTTAGCCGCTCGACAGCTTCCTCCCGCCCCCCCATAACTAACATCTCCCAGTGGGTGGAGCGGTACTCGGTGATGGCCGCCATTCTATCTCTGCGGTACCCAGGGAAGGCACCCGAGTTCCTGGCGTACCAGTCACTTGTCGTGAGGTCCGAGAGGAACTACGAGGGCCACCAGTGGGTCCTCTACGACCGACAGTTCCGGAGGGAGGCGCTGGCAAGGCGGGATCTCAACTGGTCGGTGATCAACACTCGCCTTTATAACGAGGCTTTTACGGGGCGAGCCAAGGCCATCCCGAGATGCCCTCACTGCCTCAGTGATGACCACACGGGGAGCATTTGCATTCGTAACCCTACGAACGGGGCTACAGCAGCGGGTATACCCCCTCCGGCCTGGGTCCAGCGCCCCCCACAGGCCTCGTCGGCAGTCTGCCGTAATTATAACGAGGGGAGGTGCAGAAAGCCGCAGTGCAAGTACCAGCACTTGTGCCTGAGTTGCAACAAGGGCCACCCGTACACAGCGTGTCCACGGAGGCGGCCGCCGACAAAGCTCCCAAGTGCACGGTCCCCTGGCCACCGCCACGGGGGTGGACCCTACTAGAACCTGGTCATTTCTCATGCACCTCCCTCATAGTCACTAACTCCGGCAGTTATCTGGTCACGGATATGCATGTTGAATTATGTATTAGACTTGTACTCGGATAGGGGGTCGGGGGGGGGAGTGGGCGGGGGTAGGTCCTCAGGTGGAGCCGAGTTTTCCCCAACCCAGCCGACAGTCTATACCCAACAACGGGGAAATTTAATCAAGCAGTCGAGAGGGTACTCAGTCAAATTAGAGTCTGGTTGTGGGGACAGCTTGGCTCCACCAGGGGCTAAGGTTCCACCGGTTGGTGTGACGGCCGTAGGCCACCTTAAGAGATTTTATCAATGTCACCTGCTCTTGTGCAGGACGGTCGTACCATTACGTGTACGTGCCAGATTTACTGTGCCTGGACGCGTGCAGACCCACGCAGGAACACCAGTGCCAACTCCTATCAGTGGTAACCACTCCATTGCTAGCGGACGAGTGGGAGCGATCGTTGGCCAGGCACCCAGACCAGGCTTTCGCCGGGTACATCTGCAGGGGTCTGAGGGAAGGTTTCAGGATAGGGTTCAAACGGGAGGTACGCTTGAAATCCACAAACCGGAACATGGAGTCGGCGCTCCAGCACCCAGAGGTCGTCACGGAGTATATCGAGAAAGAGTGCGCCCTGGGTCGCATGCTAGGTCCGTTCCCTACAACAGAGGGACTACCCCTCCTCCACATCAGCCACTTCGGAGTTATCCCAAAAGGGCATAACACGGGGAAATTCCGGCTGATCACGGACCTCTCTCACCCGGCGGGAAACAGCATCAACGACGGTGTAGACCCCCACCTCTGCTCGCTGACCTACACCAGTGTAGAGGAGGTCGCAGCAGAGGCCTCACGCAGCGGACAGGGGGCACTACTCGCGAAGGTGGACATAGAGGCTGCCTATCGGCTGGTACCGGTCCACCCGCAGGACAGAGTACTCCAGGCGGTGAAGTGGGACGATGCAGTGTTCATCGATCCCATGCTCCCCTTCGGGTTGCGGTCAGCCCCCAAGATCTTCAATGCCGTAGCCGACGCCCTCCAGTGGCACCTTATCCAGGCGGGCGTGGAGAGGTTGTTTCACTACCTGGATGATTACATCTTGGTAGGACCCCCACGCTCCCAGGTATGCCAGTCTCAGCTGCAGATCTTGCTGGAGGAGTGCGCTCGGCTGGGAGTCCCCATTGCTGACCATAAAACGGAGGGCCCAGCCACGGAGGTAACCTTCTTGGGCATTGTCATCGACACAGTCAAGGGAGAGTTGAGACTCCCACAGGACAAACTGACCAGGCTGACTAGCTTGCTGGAAGAATGGCAGGCACTGAAGAACTGCACACGGAAGGAGTTGGAATCGCTCATCGGCCTTCTCAACCACGCATGTAAAGTCGTGAGGCCAGGCCGGCCTTTCCTGAGGCGGATGATTGACTTGCTCCAGGCAGTACACCGCCCTCCCAACAGCAGAGTCCCGATCAGGTTGGCCCACGGCTTCAGGGCTGACCTAGCATGGTGGGTGGAGTTCGTCGTACAATGGAACGGTACCTCCTTCCTCCATCCCCCATCCTCACTTCCCAAGGTCCACCTGTACACAGACGCGTCCGGGTCTTGGGGTTGTGGCGCTTGGTATGAACGCTCCTGGTTTCAGGTCAAATGGGATGCCCGGGCGGAGGCACTCTCAATTGCCGAGAAGGAGCTTATTCCCATCATAGTGGCATGCCAGGCTTGGGGGGAGCAGTGGAAGGGCCTGCAGGTCATCTGCCACTCAGACAATCAGTCGGTAGTGGCAGACTTGAAGTCTCGCTCGAGCAGACACAAGGGCATGATGCACCTGTTGCGTACAGTGGTGTTCGCAGAGGCCAGGCTGGTATGCTCCCTCTCGCCAGTCTACATTGACACTAGGGCTAACCACTTGGCGGATAGTTTGTCACGCGACAATGCTGTTCACTTCCTCTCACAGGTGCAG